>ERZ888423.29-NODE-29-length-122487-cov-23.533872_pt1 | contig 122487 bp, 116 predicted proteins | sample MGYA00520523_ERZ888423 | MGnify/ENA primary metagenome ERZ888423 (study PRJEB32303, sample SAMEA104408611) | aquatic metagenome | biome: Brackish water; feature: Pelagic; material: water | place: Baltic Sea | collected 2014-06-08T10:24:00 | depth 30,27 m ...
CCACGATTAACCCAGACGAAATAAGCGCTCTCGCCATCTGCCACATCATCGTAACTTCGCGCAAAATCCCCCTCCGGTCGCTCGACTTTAATCACCCTCGCTCCAGCGTCAGCCAGACGTGACGTACAGAAAGGAGCGGCGACAGCCTGCTCCAGCGCGACGACCAGCACACCTTCAAGTGCCAGTCCCATCAAAAAGACCGGGGCAATTGGAGGTCACGCGTTGCGATGTGAGATAAAATCAAGTTGGTCGATATAGGCGCTATCTGGTAGAGGCGAGTTTCACGAAACTTACGTTCGACGTCGTATTCCGTGGCAAACCCGTAGCCACCATGCGTCTGAATGCAGGTGTCTCCCGCGGCCCACGCTGCCTCTGAAGCCAGCAGTTTTGCCATATTAGCTTCTGATCCTGCAGGCCTGCCAGCGTCGTATAAATCAGCCGCCCGCTGCACCATCAAAGCCGCTGCCTCAGTCTGGATATACGCTTTGGCGATAGGAAACTGAATCCCCTGATTGACCCCGATGGGTCGGTCAAATACGGTGCGTTCGCGCGCATAATCTGCCGACCTGGCCGTAAACCAGCGAGCATCACCAATACACTCGGCTGCGATCAAAATACGTTCAGCGTTCATGCCGTCAAGAATACACTTGAAGCCCTGACCCTCTTCACCAATCAAGTTGCAGGCGGGAACCCTGAGATCATCAAAAAATAATTCGGTGCTGGCATGATTCATCATTGTTTCAATGGATTTTATGGTCAGGCCATTACCCACCGCTTCGCGCATATCGACCAACAGCACAGACATACCATCGGTATGTTTGACGCACTGGTCCCTAGGCGTGGTTCTGACCAGCAGTATCATTAGGTCTGAGTGCTCGGCGCGAGAAATAAAGACCTTCTGGCCATTGATGACATAGTCCCCCCCGTCACGCACAGCGTTTGTACGAATACGCGAGGTGTCGGTACCACTGGCAGGCTCTGTCACGGCAAACGTTTGCAGGCGCAAACTACCATCAGCGATGGCCGGCAAAAACTGCTCTTTCTGCTCTTCACTGCCATGGCGCAACAGGGTACCCATGGTGTACATCTGCGCATGGCAGGCCGCCCCATTGCCTCCGCTTCGGTGCACCTCCTCAAGGACAGCACAGCCAGCGCCAAGCGGCAGACCAGCGCCACCGTAATTCTCTGGGATCAGCGTCGCAAGGAAGCCCGCCTTTGTCAGAGCCTGAACAAATTCAGTGGGGTACGCTTTTACAGCATCCATCTTTCGCCAATAATCACCCTGATACTGCGAGCATAGGCTGGACACAGCCGCTCGAATTTCGGGGTAGGTTTGATCAATTGCCACAGTATGTATCCTCGAAAAAACTTATAAGTGGGCCTAGAGAAACCACGAACCACCATCGACCATATGTGTTTGCCCGGTCACGAATGCACTGCTATCAGAGGCAAGGTAGACAATCGTTCCGGTCAGATCCTCTGTTTGAAGATTGCGCTGTATCAGCTGCCCGGCGGCGATTACCTGTTTGGCTTTCTCCAGCTTCTCGCCAAAAAACTCTTCGGTGCCTTCTGTCATTACTGCTGATGGCGCTACAGCATTGACACGAATTCGATCCTTACCTAACTCCCTCGCCATGGCACGCGTCATTCCGATCACCGCCGCCTTGGATGCCACATAATCCATACCATAGGGCAGGCCATAAACCGCCGCCAGTGACGAAATATTAATAATGGAGCCGCCACCGGCGGCGCGCATCGGATCGACTACCGCCTTACAACACTGCCACAGTCCTTTCACATTAATGTTCATCACCGCATCCCATTGCGCTTCATCCAGTTGCTCAAAGCGTGCGCCCTTCAGTCCGCCGTAAAGCGCAGCGTTATTGACCAGCACATCGATTTTTCCGAATGCGCTAACCGCCTGCTCTGCCATCGCCGTGCAACTGGACATACTCGCGATGTCAGTCACAGCCGACTCCGCCCGACCGCCCATCGCGACAATAGCCGCCACTGTTTCATCACAACTGTTAACATCACAGGCAAAGATAGCAGCGCCCTCACGCGCCATAGCCTCTGCGTAGGCGCGGCCAAGGCCCCGCGCAGCCCCTGTAATAATAGCCACTTTATCCTGAAGTTGCGCCATGACAATTCTCCTATACCAACGAGTTAGCCGCTAAGAGTATCAAACTATTTCTCGGCGGTATAAAAAAAGAGCTCTGCACAATTTAGGCATAGGGACTGAACGCGCAGAATAGTGACAACATTAAGCCGCTATCTCTCACTTTTTCCCAACCTGTAAATCAATGCAACGATTGTGGCGCCGAAGCCGAGCAAAAAACGGTTTTGGGCTACACTAACGCTCAGATCGAAGGAAAAATACAACGGCCTGTAAATGATGAGATTTTTCTTCTTGCGGTTGGCAGTTAAAAGTACGCCTTTAGCATCAACCGTAGGTCGCCGGTCATGTTTGTCTGCTCATCTCAATCGAGGGGGACGACCATTGTTCTTTCCTACATGTCCTCCCCAGACCAGCAGATTCTTATTGCAGTCATCACGATCTATAATCACTTCAATCAGAACAGGGCCATCATGCGACACGGCAGTTTTAATTGCTTGGTCAAGTTCTCCCTCTGTTCCCGCTTTACAACTCCAACCATTACCGTCTTCTGCATTGAACACATTAACTAAATCGGCATAATTCCAATTTTTAATCGTATTGTAAGGGCCATCATGTATTTCAACTTCGATGGTATACCCGCCATTATTAATGACAAAAATAATGGGCTTCAGTCCATAGCGAATAATCGTGGACACTTCTTGTGCCGTCAATTGAAATGATCCATCGCCGATCAAAGCAATCGGCCGACGATCTGGCGCACCGATACTGTACCCTAGAGTGGCGCCGACCGACCAGCCAATCGATCCATACTGCATTTGCACTTCGAATCGTGATCCCGTAGGAAGTTTGAGCTGCATGCCGTTAAACCAGGAATCGCCGGTTTCAGCCAGAACGGTCGAGTCTGGCCCCAGCATCTGCTGAATCCTTGCGAACAATTGACGGGTCGAAAGAGGCGTCTCTGGTAGGCCAGCAGGTAGAGCAGTGACGTCTTCCTGGATCCGCTTGTAGGCAACGAGTGCGCTGTCGTTTGGCGTTAACTTTGCAGCAAGATGTTCCAGAAATTCTGCCAATTTGACATTACTAAAAGTCTGGCTGGGAAAGACAACACTATTGGCGAGGGCTTGAATCATTTTTGTCGGATCGACCAGCGTCGCATGCCCTGCCGTTGAATAGTCAGTGAACATAGGCCCAGCGAAAAGGCATAGGTCTGCAGATTCGACAATTTCACCACAGCCAGGAGAACCTACAGGCCCCCAGTATGTTCCCATATAATGTGGGTGTTGTTCGTCAAAAAAGCCTTTCGCGTTAGGCATACTAGCAACCGCATAACCGGACTCGTCTGCCAGTTTATGGAATTGTGATTCTGCCCCAAAAGCACGAAGCTTAACCCCGGACACCAAAACAGGTTTCATCGCGGCATTGAGTAATTCTGCCGCTTTCTCAACCGCACACTTAAGCGAAAGTGGATCACTGGACGTAGGCCCGCCGAATGATCGTGCCGTCGGTTCTGACGTAATGGCCGAAGCGATATTGCAGGCAATCTCTATATAAACAGGCTTGCGAAATCGAAGTGCTGTCTGAATAGCATGATCGATTTGCTGGGGTGCTTCACGAGGATCTCGAATAGTAATTGCTTCCGCGGTCACTTTCGCAAACATCGCACGCGGATAATCATAATCCAGGCCGCCCAGCGTATGGTGCAACGTTTCGAATTCCGCTTCTGAATTTGTATTAGGCCCTCCTGACACAGCAATCACCGGCAAATCTTCTGCATAAGCGCCTGCTATCGCGTTAAGCAGACTCAAGCCACCCACGCTAAAGGTAACAAATACAGCGCTTGGACCTCCTGTCGCTCTAGCATAACCATCGGCGGCATATCCAGCATTTAGCTCATTGCAGCAGGAGATCATCTGGAGACGCTCATTCTCCAGCATCTGATCCAGTAAAACGAGATTGAAATCTCCAGGAACACCAAAGTAATGTTTTACGCCGATTTCCTGCAGTCGCGAAGCCAGATACGATCCTACGGTGGTCACACTTTTAGACATAAAGCTCCCTTCTATGGTATCCGTGGTTGAAAATTAATCCCCCGCACACTGGCACAGGGGTGAGAATTTTAGGGGCTGCAGGCGCATTTGTACCGGGCTGGGGTTTTCTGAACCAGTGAATCACTTAACGAAATTTTTCTGTGCAGCACCGTTAGTCAAGATTGAATACATGCTGCCAGGACCCATCAGTCAAATGAGTGGATGTAACAGCACCACTGGCACCTGCATATTGGCCGGTGCCTCCAATCACTGCACGCTCAAGCGTGACGTCACTTTTTAACGTAGATCCAGTGATCGGGTACAGACCAACGCCCTGAAGCTGGATCGTGTCTTTGCCTTCGTCATCGAAAGAAACCACAGAAAGCGTTATGCGGCTCTCCAACTCAGTCGTATGCTCGGCATACCCGGTGGTAGTCATCAACCAATCCATCATTACCGCTTGATTATCAGACGACTTAGCACTAAACCTCCAGATTCGCACATCACCAACTGAATCACCAGGCTCTCCCATATCGAGAAGTGTGGGCGCGGGTGTTGGTCCATGAGTAATGGTGAGTGTAGTGTTGGCTAGGGCCAAACCGCTAAAAAATAGCATAGAGATGACATACAAAAAGAGTCTTTTCATTGTAAATTCCTGATCAAAGTCTTACGCATTTATAGTCGCTCCGTGCAAATAGAGCCTCCTTGGATTGAAAAGACTACGCGCTCGCCGCAATCATTAGGTCCAATTCATTGATCCTAGCATGCGAATATTACAAGTCAACGCCCGAACCACCGGTAAAAAGCGGTCATCATCCTGTTTTCTAAGCATAATGGGGTAATCGCGCTTTTATTCGTTTCTTCTGGAAGATTTCTATCAACAGGTTCAAACTTAAGCGCGTCTGGAGGTTCGAGGATCGAAGCTCTATGATGATCGGATTGGCGACATCGGATTCTCGACTAAAAAATCACCTGAAGAACGAAGGACTTACCATATGACTCTAGATATTAATAAATACAAGCCTCTGGGTGACAAAAAGAATTCTGAGTATTTTCATGATTATCTCGCGCGCATCTATGAGCGACGCCACAGTAGCGGCCTGGAGGACCTCCTGGGAGGCATCTGTGCGTTAGTCGTGCAAGTCGACACAGGCGACGCGGTCGCCTACATGGAAGAGCTCTACCTAATGACGCCCTATCGGCTAAGTGACGTCTATCAAAATGCAACACACAAATTTTACTTTTTGAACGGGCATCCCGGACGCCCGAAATTTGTCATTCTCGAACCGCTTCATGCCGCGTTTGAAGACGACCTCACCCGCTTGAATATGCTCTACCCAATGTCACGGGGAAAGCCGAATGCGCGCTATATTGGTGAAATATTTTCAACTAAAGATCTGAAAGCAACTCGCGAAATACTGGAATCGCATAGCATCAGATTTCACTATCCTGCAGAAACGGAAAACGAATTTTTTTCTAATAAACATTTTAACTTTACCTTCCCTTCAGCCATGACCGGAAATCGTATTGGCTATACACCGCACGACGCCTTCAGCCTGGAAGAACTCGAGCACGGCAAGCGAATCCAACTTTCTGGCGCGGATCAATCCACTCTGGAGCAGGCAGCTGAAAAGGCTGCAGGCTTAAATATCTCTGAGCTGGTATTAGGGGTTGATCACATGGCCACTCGAATACTTGCCGGAGAACGCGAAGATGCGATTCTGGAATTTTTGACGATGAGTAATTACTATTTTTGGGGGGCCTACAATATTAAAGATCAGAACTCATCTACCAACGTGAATCGAAACCCTCAGGTTGACAATGACAAACAATCGCCCGCGAAAGTTTTTACAGCAAACAATATACCGTCGTTCATCAACTCGTTCGAGAATGCGCCGATGCCGACGGAAGACTTTGTGCGCAATTATGGTCGCCGAATGCACCATATAGCCTATGAAATAAAGGATGGCGATCATTCGAGTGGCGAGAAAAATATTGATTTCGTTGTCGATGCTTTAAAGAAAGAAGACATCGACTTTCTGGCACAGGTAGTCGGTGAATGCAGTGACACACCCAACCTTAAGCAGATTTTTTCCAAGCACTCAAAGTATTCTCTGCTGATCACAGAGTATGTAGAGCGTTGTCATGGTTATGAGGGGTTCTTCACGAAATCGAATGTTGCAGCGCTGACCCAAGCCGCGGGTGAAGACGAGCGTTACCAACATGGCAATGTATTCGACTGAGCTATGCGTTAACTGACGCTATAAAGAAGGTTGTGATAAGCGCTGGGGGTCACCCGCAGCGTCTTTTTGAAGCCACTAGTTCTTAACTTCGAGCATATACTGCGCCGCCGCCATTCTCGTCTCTTCATCAAGATAATTCTGCGGTGGCATCTCAGGATAATCGTCCCGCCTCTTGATCGGATTGGCAATATAGTCGGCTATACCCTGTGGGTCATCTATATAAAGCGCCTGAATAATCTGCACGGGCGGACCGATCAAGCGACCGGTGTACGCATGGCATCCTGCGCAGATACCCAAGTAAGCGATCTTGCCTCTATCCTCACTTTTTATTTCACGCGGCGGAACCGGTGGCAGCAAATAATTGCCGATACTGTTGGTGTTGGTGAAATCACATTCAGAAAATCCCTTAATGCCTACGGTGACATATCGATGGCGATTGATGATGCAACTGTCGTCCGAAGGTCCAATACTGGCGATATCGGGATTGCCCATCTTCAACTCACTCAACATAAAGGCTTTGATCTCCGGAATGGGATCGGTTCCATTGTTGATCATGGTGTTATTTAGGATTTTTACGCCGTCTGAGTATGGGTCAGACTCCGGATCAAAAGTAATATTCGCCGCATGCGCATGATCGGTTATTAGAATGCCAATATTTTTATTGTCCCGGATGATATTGCCTTCAATCACGACATCGTCAGCTGCCATCACCAGTATCCCGGTCCCAGCTGGCACCCCCGCCACCGTGGATCCCGGCGCAGCAAAATTAGGGTGATTATTGCTAATAATAAAGTTGTTGCGAATGATGACGTCGTACGTCGTTTTAATGGGAAGACCGGGGGTAATAAAGGCGAGAATGCCGCCGGTGTTATTGTAAACATGGTTTGCCTCCACAATTGCGTGACGGCTGTTTTCGATTTCAATACCCGCGACGCTGTCAAATACATCATTGTAGGCAACGTGCACGTTGTCGCTCATACCAACGTAAATAGCTGCATCTTCTATGCCAGAGACTACGTTGTGCTCAATAACACCGTTCTGACCAAGTTGCGGAAAGATGCCATAAACACCCGTGTCTATAATGATGTTGTTACGAATCTCCCAGTTGTTGCCCGCCTGACTCATGATGCCATTACCCTTGTATCGCGTAATGGTGAAGTTTTCGACCACAATGTTGTTTCCGGAATAAAGAATGGCATCATTCAATTTTCCTTCACCATCCAACACGGCGCGATTGCCCTCCTTGATAACACCAATCAGGCGAATACCATCTTTATCTATATAGACTGTTTCTTTATACGTTCCGGGCATGACCTGAATCGTTGTACCCGGCTCAGCCTTGTGCACCGCTGCCTGAATAGATTCGCCATCATTGACAACCACTACCACATCCGTCATCGGTGGTCCTGCAACAGACTTCGAGTTCCCACTGAGCGTCAACTCGTTATCCTTAGCGCTAAAGCCGCTCTCGTAGGCGGCCCCTCCGCTGCCGGCGGTGATGATCGGTGCAACTGCGGAGCTCTTGTTTTTTCCAATAACCAGTCCAGCTGCGAACGCAGAAAAAATCAAGATTAGACCGAGTATTTTCCCTGCATTCATAACGACTCTCCCGATTTCGTAGTTATTATGGCTGTGTGTGTGGTCGATTTATGACTGATCGGCGTCAATCCGGATGGCAACCACTGTGGTATTTGAGGCTTTAAACTCTCATCCGTCAAGGTTCCCATAAAATCGACCAATCGGTCTAGCTCGTAGTCAGTCAACTCAGGCGAAGAAATATGCCAGTGCAGTTGAAGATCAACACCCTCAGGCACTGCATGACCTCGGCCTCCATTATAAAACTCAGCAACAGCATGCAAGCTGTCAAACCGACCCGAGTGCATATACGGCGCGGTCCTATCTATATTACGCAAGGTGGGCACCTTGAACCCCGCCTTAAGCCGAGGCTCTTCGAACGTTTTCTGTGCGCCGACATCGATAGCCATTCCCTCTGGTTCTGGCGCGCCAATCACGGCTATCTGCTGATTAGTAAACAGTGGAGGGGTATGGCATTCGGCGCAGCGTGCAACAAATGAACGAAAAATGTTAAGCCCCTCAACTTCATTCTCTGACAGAGCAGCGTGGAATCCGTGCGCATAGCGATCGTAGCGGCTGTTCAAGGAAATAAGCGAGGCTTGGAATCCGGCAAGCGACTGGTAAATCTCATCAAGTACAATGCTCTCTTCTTTTCGCTGCGGATACGCTTTTTTAAAGAGTACGCGATACGCGGGAATACTGTTGATAGAGGCCAGTAAGCCATTGGGCGTGTTGCCCATTTCATTAGGCGCATACAATGGGCCAAGCATCTGTGCCTCAAGGGTGTCAGCATGGGCGTCCCAGAAAAACTTTTTCAGGAATGCCACGTTCCATAGAGAAGGTGCGGCGCGGTGAAGCTCTTCACCGCCCATGCCGATTGAGCGCGGCAGGTCATCGCTGAAGCCCCGATCCGGGTGATGGCAGCTGGCACAAGAAATAGAACCGTCTTTTGAGAGTACCGGATCGAAAAAAAGATAGCGTCCAAGGTCAATTTGCTGTGGCGTAAAACCATCACGATACTGCGGCAAGGATGTTTGTGTTCCACCCAGTCCAGCCCCCTGTAAGGAATCATAGAATCCATACAGCGTAACGAGTTTACAGGCCCCATCAGGCATTTTCTCAAAGCTGGGCGGGCAGCTCTCTCGCAACACAATACTCACTGGCGGGGAAGCGCTCGCGCTGACAGGAAAAATCAGTGCAAGGAATACCAATGTGAGTAAGCGGGTTATCATTTACGTAAAAAATTACAGTGGTTTAGCCATAGACTGAATATAAGCGATGACATCATCCAAGTCTTTATCAGTGGGCAGACTGGTGGACATCATTTTCATTTGTCGCCCGTACTTATCGTCTGGATGTGTCCCTCGCAATCCCTGCTGAAAGCTCTGGAACTGCTGCTTTAAGTAGATGCCATTCAGTATAGCCAGGGCGGGTGAATTCAGGCCAGAATTGCCTTGCGCTTGACCACCGTGACAGGCTCCGCATTTGGAGTGGTAATAATTATTCCCATTTTTCAGATCTCCCTTTGGCACAGCGGTTGGAACCGCCGAAGGGAGGCCAGACAGGTAAGCCGCGACAACAGGGATGTCCTCGTCTGCCAACGCACCAGCCATCGCTTGCATTTGTAGGCCCTGGATATCACGTGGGTCAGTACCACGAATGCCTGACTTAAAATACTGCAGCTGCCTCTCCAGATACTGCGCTCCCTGCCCTGCTAATCCCGGTGCGCCCAATTCAATGCTGCCCTGCCCTCTCTCACCGTGGCAAACGGCACAGGACTGATATTTTGCTGCGGCATCGGGATCGGCCTGCACCAGCACAGACACCCACAGGAGACTCATGACAAGCGTTAGCCTAGCGAGATTTTTCATGGTCTATCTCCTGTGTACAGGATAAGCAGGATAGGGGCTGGCAAGCGATAGGCAGTAGACCACGAAATATTCATTATAACTATTATTTTAGTCGCAGCATGGGTCTGCATTACTCACTGCGAAGGGGATCCGACCGAGCTCCCAGGCTCTGCTCCATATTGGCAGCGATTTTTTTAGCCACCTGCTTCGCGCGCTCAGTCCTCTTACCGGCAAAGTGTGCGTCCGCTGTAGCACTAAAAAAATCCAGCCATCGCTGGAAGTCTTCTGCTCGAAGAGCGCGCTTGCCGTGGAGTTTCCGGTGGATATTCATAGTATGTCGCTGGTATTTTTTTTCTCCCAGTAGCAACTTGCGCCAGTAGCTCTTGATATGGGGCAGATGTATTGCAAGGTCGACCTCTGCGACATCAACAAAAATCGGCGACAACTGCTCATCAGCGAGCACACGCTCGTAGAAGCAGTCCACAAAGAAATCAATGCTCTCCCTTGAATCCATGTCTGGCCTATCGTCATCACCAGCAATCATGGCGCTATTTATTCTTTTTACTTTTCTTCGACTTGGTAACATGTGCCATTAGGCGCCGCTTGCGCTGCACCTGACGCTGCGTCAACTTGTTGCGCCTGTCGGCGAAGGGGTTTTCGCTGGTGCGAAATTCAATGCGAATCGGCGTTCCCGTTAGGTCAAGCTCACGACAATACACTTTTTCCAGATAACGCTTATAACTCTTAGGGACGTCACCGGTCTGGTTGCCGTGGATTACAATGAGAGGCGGGTTTTGTCCTCCGGCGTGCGCATAGCGCATTTTGATGCGTCGACCATTGACCATCGGCGGGGCATGATCGAACACTGCACCTTCTAGGATCCGCGTCAACACGTTGGTATTAAGCTTGCGAGTGGCAGACGCATACGCGCTATTAACTGATTTATAGAGATGCCCTACTCCAGTCCCATGCAGCGCTGAAATGAAGTGCGTATCGGCATAGTCGGCAAAGCGCAATCGACGGTCTAGCTCACTTTTGATCCAGTCCCGCTCATCGGAATCAAGACCGTCCCACTTATTGACTGCCAGCACCAGAGCGCGACCTTTGTCTACGCAGTGCCCTAGCAGATGCATATCCTGATCTACAATGCCCTCATGGGCATCCATGACCAATACCACCACATGGGCATCTTCTATTGCCTTGAGGGTTTTTACGATAGAGAACTTCTCCACTACCATCTTTATATTCTTGCGTCGTCTTACACCAGCCGTATCGATCAGTGTATATTTTTGGTCTTCACGCTCGTAATCGATGTATATACTGTCCCGGGTGGTTCCTGGTTGATCGAATACAACAACGCGCTCTTCTCCCAACAGACGATTCACCAATGTAGACTTGCCGACATTGGGGCGTCCGACAATAGCGACCCGAATGCTGTCCGGATAGCGCTCCCGTTCCAACTCCTCCTCAAGGTCTAAAAATTTCGACAGCACCTTCTCTATCATGCTGCTCACACCACGACCATGGGAAGCAGCAATAGCGAACATAGCATCCACGCCAAGAGCATAAAAATCGCTGGTAGCAATATCCTCGTTGAGGCCATCGATCTTGTTTACTACCAAGTGAAAAGCTTTATTCCCCTGTCGCAATTTAACGGCTAACGCTTGATCTACAGCATTCAGTCCTTCGCGGCCGTCCACCATAAACAATACTACATCTGATTCTTCTATCGCGGTGAGGGCCTGCTGAGCCATAGGGGAATCAACACCCTCTTCCTCGCCGGTAATCCCGCCAGTATCTATGACGATAAAAGGGAATGTGCCAATTTTTGACTCGCCGTATTTTCTATCTCGCGTCAGGCCGGGATAATTAGCAACGAGCGCATCCCTGCTGCGCGTCAGCTGATTGAAGAGTGTCGATTTTCCAACGTTGGGGCGACCTACAATGGCGATTACCGGTATCATTCGTTTTTCGCTGTGATCTCATATGCGACGAGTTCGCCGTCATTAGCGAACACGTAAAGAATGCCATCTTCGCTTAACATATCAGCGCGCACCCCATCACTATCCACCCTGACCCGACCGACAAAATCACCATCAACCTGAGAAAGAACATGCAGATAACCTTCGAAATCTCCTACCGTTACATAACTTCCAACCGGCGTTGGCCTGGATAACTGACGATAACCTAACGCACCCTGACTCCAACGCACACCTTCGCCATTGCGCATAAATGCGTTCAAAGTGCCGTCTTCATCAGCGGTATAAACGTTGCCAAATCCCAGAGAGACGCCGGAGAAGGAAGACGCCTTCTGCTGCCAAATCTTACGTCCACTTTCGACATCGATCGCTACGACGCTCCCTTGGTAGCTGACTGCATACAGTTCATTTCCCGCCAACTCCATGGTCCCATCAACATCGACAATCCGCTCAATTTCAGAACGGCCCTGAGGAATAGCCACGCGCCCATCCCAAACAATGGAACCAGTCTGAGCATCGAACGCCAGTACTCTGCCACTGGCAAACCCCGCATAAACCCGATTATTTTCCATTATGGGCACGCTCGTACCACGAAGGGTCAACACCGGAACTTTGCTGTTATAGGTCCAGAGCAGCTGTCCTGTAGCGAAATCAAGGCCTTGTAATTTACCGTTGTAGGTCTGGGCAACAACCACCTTGCCATTAGCCTGTGGCGGTGACAAAATTTCTCCCGTCAGCATCGTCGTCCAAAGCTGCTCGCCAGTGTTGGCATCCAACTTCAGGACAAGGCCCTCACTACTCCCGAGCAATAGGACATCGTTGTACACCCCCACTCCACCGGACAGAGAAATATCGAGGTCCACCTCCCACAGTGTCTTACCTCGCTTACGGTCCACGGCCACGACTTCGCCATCGGCGGACGCCGCGTAAATAACCTCACCGCTAATAGCAGGCTGCAAACGATAAAATCCATCGCCTTGCCCATCACCAACTCCGACTGACCAAAGCTCTTTAATCTTTACCGTTTCGGTAATATCTGACAGTGCCATCGGTGCCATTGGGTCATCATCATCTGAGTCGAACCACCCTGAAATAGTGCTGCAACCGGCGATGCTAAACATCATAGTGAACAAGAGTAGGTACCGGGATATTTGCCGCATGATGTTATTGCTCCAAGGTTTCGACAGGGTCGGTTATAGCAGGTACCTGTCCAGACATATCCAACTGCCCACTCACGGTCTCTTTGAGATCACGGGCAGCTACGGGCGTAAGGCTTTGCAGCTTTTGTTGCAATACCGAAAAGTTCAGTCCTTCCTGGTTGCTGCCTGCTTGCGCTAATGCTTGCACGTAGGCATCCCGTGCTTCGTCCGCACGATCGGTAGACTGCAGGATATCGCCACGAGCAGCAGCGTAGGAGGCCCCATAGGGCCCTGGCGCGGCATCTTCTAGAATAGCCAGCGCCTGAGCAGAATCGCCCGACGAAGCCAACACACGGGCTAGTCTCAACTGTGCAACCTGCTCAGCATCACTTCCCTTTGCAGCCTTACCTAGCACCCAGCGGAGCTCGTCCTCTGCTTCCGGAAGCTCGCCCCGATTAACTGCCAACGCGGCGAGATGCAGCGCAGCAAACTGAGCGTAGATGGTTCCGTCAAAATTTTGCTTGAGCTGCTCCGCTAGATTAACACCCGTTTGCGCGTTGACCGATGCCTCCCCGATGCCAATAGCCCGCAGCATCGCCTCATACACAGTGGAAGCCTCTTCCTGATGACCCTCCTGACTGGACTCCCAGGTCTGCCAGGAGAAGCTCGCAGCTAGCGCGATAATCACCGCTGCGATTATGGATCGGCCATTTTCTTGCCACCAGCGGCGCAGCGCTTCAACCTGTTCTTCTTCGGTACGATATTCTTCCACGTTATTTTTTCCTCTTACACGATCTCAAGGCGCAAGTGCTGCGCACAATGTCGAATCCAATTCTCCGAGTGGCACGGTACTCTGCTCGAGCCGCTCGCCATCGCCCTCACGCAACGACTTAATCGTGACCGCCTGCGCCGCCACTTCATCCTCACCCCAGATAAGAGCAACACGGGCGCCGCTCTTATCGGCCTTTTTCATCTGGCTTTTAAAACTACCACCTCCCGCGTGTTGCATAATGCGCAACTGCGGATTCTGCTCTCGAACACGCTCAGTAGATACCAATGCCATCAGTTCTGCGTCACTTCCAACAGCAACTACATACACATCAACAGTCGCGGCATCCGCTACCACGCCTTGCTCTGCTAACAACAATACTAAGCGCTCCATGCCCATGGCAAACCCAACCGCCGGCGTGGGCTTGCCACCCAGTTGCTTCACCAGGCCGTCATAGCGACCACCCGCACAGACGGTACCCTGCGCTCCAAGTCGGTCAGTCACCCACTCAAACACCGTCTTGTTATAATAATCCAGACCCCGCACAAGCCGTCTGTTGACCACATAGGCCAGTCCAGCTGCGTCCAGCAGTTCACACAGGCGCGCGAAATCGGTATTCGCCTCTTCATCGAGAAAATCTATCAGTGTAGGCCCACCATCCAGTATGGCCTGGGTTTGGGGACTCTTACTGTCCAAAATACGCAATGGATTGCTGTGTAGGCGGCGCTGACTGTCTTCATCAAGCGCATCTACGTGCCCCTGAAGATAATCGACCAGAGCATCCCGGTAGGCTTTACGCGCCTCGGCATTACCAATGGAATTTATCTGTAACTCAACACAATCGGTGAGACCAAGCCGCCTCCATAATCTGGCACATAACAATATTAGCTCTGCGTCCATATCTGGCGTGGCGACACCAAACGACTCTACACCCGTCTGATGAAACTGCCGCTGCCGACCCTTCTGTGGCCGCTCGTAGCGAAACATGGGACCCGTATACCAAAGACGCCGAGGGGTATTGAGTATTCCCTGCTGAATTGCGGCCCGCACACAGCCAGCCGTTCCTTCCGGACGTAGCGTCATACTGTCGCCATTGCGATCATCAAAGGTGTACATCTCTTTCTCAACAATATCCGTGACTTCGCCGATCGAACGCTTGAACAGCGCCGTTTTTTCCACCACGGGCAAGCGTATCTCGCCATAGCCATACGCGGCCAGAACGCTAGCCACCGTGCGCTCCAAAAACTGCCAGCGCGGTGTCTCATCCGGCAGTATATCGCTCATCCCCCGAATGGCGGTTATTTCACTCACAACTTCTCCCGTCTAGGACGCCGTCAATCATGTCGATGATTTCGCAATCAATTGCTCTTCCTGTGCGAGACGAAGTTTTTCTAAATCAGTTGCACGCGCTCGAATCACTTCTTCGAGGTGATCGACAAAGTCTTCATTGCTGATCTTGTGATGCGGCTCTCCATCGACGTAAATCAGGTTATTAGGGCTAGCGCCGGTTAGTCCTACATCCGCTTCGCGCGCTTCTCCAGGCCCGTTGACGATGCAACCGATAACGGCAACATCCATAGGCGTACGAATATCCTCTAGACGCTGCTCCAGAATATTCATCGTGGCCACCACATCGAAATTCTGCCTCGAGCAGCTTGGACACGCAATAAAATTGATACCGTTGGCACGCAACTGCAGACTTTTCAAAATATCAAAACCGACTTTTACTTCCTCAACCGGGTCTGCCGCCAGAGAAACGCGCAGGGTATCACCGATGCCATCCATCAGCAGCATGCCTAGCCCGACAGCGGACTTGACTGTCCCACCACGTAAGCCGCCGGCCTCAGTAATGCCCAAATGTAGAGGTTGGTCAATCTGTTTAGCCAGTAAGCGGTACGCCGCGACTGCCATAAATACACCTGACGCTTTCACACTCACCTTGAATTCTGGGTAGTTAAGCTTGTCTAGGATATCGACATGGTGCATGGCCGACTCTACCAACGCCTCAGGCGTGGGTTCACCATACTTGCGTTGCAAATCTTTACCCAGAGATCCTGCATTCACGCCTATACGGATCGGAATGCCTTTATCGCGCGCACTGTCTATGACCGCACGCACTTTACTGTCTCGGCCTATGTTGCCCGGATTAATCCGCAAGCAATCGACGCCGTACTCCATAACCTTAAGCGCAATCTTGTGGTCAAAATGGATGTCGGCAATCAGCGGCACTGTGACCTGTTCACGAATCCGTCTAAACGCTTCAGCCGCCTCCATACTGGGCACTGATATCCTGACCATATCAGCACCCGCATCAGCGATCGCAAGCACCTGAGCCACTGTCGAAGCCACATCGCAAGTATCCGTATTGGTCATACTTTGCACGCTGATTGGCGCATCACCGCCGACTGGCACATTGCCGACAAATATCTGCCGGGAAACCCTGCGCTTGATAGGAGATTCAATTTTCATTCATCACCTCTAGCTTCGAACTGCAATGCGTCGCGATAAAACAGCGAGGCATCCCTATTCGACTTAGACAAAGACAACTCGGCACTATCCTCCCTCGACCACCACAGTAAAACCACCAACAGCAGCAGCACCCCTAGGCCGATCACAACACCGAGGCCTGTTCGTTGTAATTGCAAAGGCCTCGTATCCTTACGTTTCTCATTTTTAATCGGCGCAATCACGGTGGTTTGATCAAATACGGACATCAAGGTTTCTTCATGCAGACCTAACATCCGTCCATACGCTTTCACATAACCGCGTGCGAAAGGCGGGCTGCGCAAAGACGTGTAGTCATCTCGTTCCAGAATCCCAACATAGTTAGGCATTAAATTCAGACGATCGGCCGCTTCACGTTCGGTCATACCTTGTTTTTCCCTTGCCGTTCTTAACAGCGATCCGGGAGTCGCAAAGGCATCGAGCTGTGCTGTATTTACAGTCACTTCATTTGGTCCGTTTATAAGCTTCATATTCGATAGAGTTCGGGAATCGACTACTCAGGGACAACACATAACTCGCTTCCGAATTTCGATCGCTATTAATTCGGGCCAAACGAATGCCCAATAATAAGCCCCGAGCTGACTGTTGGGGGGCCACGCTTCGATAAGTACCATAGTACTTGTTCGCAGTCGGATAATCTCCCGCATCAAACCGCATCTGCGCGACTTCCAGCAACGCCACCTGATTAGTGCGGTCCATAGCCAATGCACGTACAAAGGCCTCTTCGGCTCCCTGCATATCGAATAATTGTATCCGACATAAGCCTAAATTCACAAACGCATTGGGACGCCCCGAATACAGTGTGTCCTGAATAACGTAGTCTAGCTGCTTCTCCGCCTCTTCGTAGCGTTCCTGGCTGTACAAGAAAGCCGCGTAGTTATTACGGCAGCGAGAACATTTTCCATCCAGACGTATCGATTTTTTAAAGTTCTTCTCAGCGAGTTCATACTCGCCGGTACTCTGGAAGACTAGGGCAAAGGCCTCGTAAATCTCGGCATTATCGTCATCGATCTGCATGGCCAGTTCAAGATTGCGCTTAGCGGCGACCCAATTACCTGCTCCAATATAATCACGCGCCAGCGATACGCGTGTGTCCAGAGCTCTTTGGGGCGATGCATCCTCGCTAAAACCACCCGTAGTCGTTGAGATACAGCCGCCCAATACAATACACGCTAACAGCAAAACCAACTGAGACACACACGTTTTCAATCTGATCGGCATCTGAAATAACATGCTTACCCCACTGAAATTATTTGAGCATCAGTCGCTGCGCGATAACGGCTACTGCGGCTAGTGCGATCCACTACTTCACCCACTAATTGGCCACAGGCGGCATTGATATCATCTCCGCGCGTAGTTCTGATCGTGACAATGTAGCCCGCATCAATCAACACTTGCCAGAAGCGCGATACCGCATTGCCACTGGGGCGCCGATACTCCGACTGCGCGAACGTATTGAAAGGAATCAGGTTGATTTTGCAGGGCACGTCCCGCAGCAGTTCTGCCAGCTCCAAAGCCTGGTCGCGCTGATCATTGACCCCTTCAATCAGTGTGTATTCTATCGTCACCACTCGGTTTTTGTCACTTTGAGCCGCCATATAATTGCGGCAACTCTCAAGCAAGACGGCAATAGGATACTTCCGGTTGATTGGCACCAGTTGGTTACGTAATGCATCATTGGGCGCGTGCAGGGAGACAGCCAGGGACACCTCGCTGACCTCGGCCAACCTATCCAGCGCGGGAACAACACCGGATGTGCTCAATGTCACGCGACGCTTGGATAAACCATAGGCCAAGTCCTCAAGCATGAGGTCCATCGCCGCCACCACGTTATCAAAATTCAGCAGAGGCTCGCCCATACCCATCATCACGACATTCGTCACGATACGTCGGTCGCCGGGCTGGAATCCATCGTAAGACTTTATCGCCAGCCACACCTGACCAATGATCTCAGCTGCGCTTAAATCTCTCTGAAAGCCCTGCTTGCCAGTAGAACAGAAGCTGCAATCCAGAGCGCAGCCTACCTGAGAAGAGACACACAGCGTGGCGCGATTACCCGCAGGAATCAACACCGTCTCTACCAGGCCACCGCCCTCGACTCGTATTGCCCACTTGCGCGTGCCATCACTGGAGTCCTGCTGGCTGACGATCTCAGGCGGCCGCACTTCGGCGACCTCCATAAGCTTCTCCCTCAGCGCCTTGCCCAGGTTAGACATCTCCTCGATTTCGGTGATGCCGGCATGATGTATCCACTTCAAAATCTGGTGTGCGCGAAACTTTTTTTCACCCAGGTCCAGAAAGAATTGCTCCATTTGCAGGCGCGACAACCCCATCAAATTGATCTTGGCGTGTTGCGGGCCGATCGGAGGAATCGCAGTAGAAGCAGTCATGGGGAGCAGTCAGTCGCCTAGAGCCTAGCGCTCGCAGAGTTCGCTGGAGGCGAAAAAATAAGCAATTTCGCGCGCAGCTGACTCAGGGGAATCGGAACCATGCACCGCATTAGCGTCTATCGATGATGCGAAATCTGCTCGAATAGTGCCCTCGGCGGCTTCCGCCGGATTGGTCGCACCCATTAATTCGCGGTTCTTTGCGATAGCGCCCTCACCCTCCAGCACTTGCACAACAACGGGGCCAGATGTCATAAACTCAATCAGAGCGGGAAAGAAGGGACGCTCCTTGTGCTCAGCATAGAAACCACCGGCGACGGTATCACTCAAACGCAACATTCTGGAGGCTACGATGTGTAATCCATTAGCTTCGAATCTCGCGTAAATCTTGCCAATAATATTTTTGCCGACCGCGTCGGGCTTCATGATAGACAGGGTCCGTTCTACAGCCATGGTGACTCTCCAGATAATTTCACTATTGAAAGCGCGTAATTATACGGATTTTGGGCCGCCGTTTCACCTGCAAACACGGTTAGGGGGAAGATTCTTTTTCTTTTAAATCAGCGCGTTACAAATCGGCAGGGCAAATGAGACAAATTACAGCTTACGCAGCCCCTGCCGCTGGCGTAAAGGCCGCAATAACGCTCTATTGAAAGTGCTGCTGGGGAGGGGGCAAAGAAATTCGGCGCTAGACGCCTTAGCGCACGAATCATTCAAGCAAAAAGACAGAAGTGCTAATAACCGCTACTCTAACTCTTCAATCCAGGCGCCCTGAATCGCCTCTAGGATCTTCTCACCACAACGGTCGGGCTCATCATCGAAGTCCTGCAATGCCATTACCCAATTACGCAGGTCCACAAAGTTAACGGACAAAGGATCCACATCAGGGTGGGCCTCCAGCAATTCGATGGCGATGTCAGTAATGTCAGTCCACTGCATAAACGCTCTCCGGTCAATGTTGCTCTGATACCATATTGATGGTGTAGCGTGGAATTTCAACGACCAGGTCATCTTCACCAACAACAGCCTGGCAACTGAGGCGCGAGTCTGGCTCTAGGCCCCACGCCATATCCAGATAGTCATCTTCCAATTCATCAGGCGCCTCCAGTGAGTCATAACCCTCTCGCACAATGACATGGCACGTGGTGCAGGCGCAGGAAAGTTCACAGGCATGCTCGATCTCGACATGATTGCGCAACAACGCACGGCATATGTTCTCTCCAGGTAGAGCCTCGATCACAATGCCCTCGGGACATAAGCTCTCATTGGGCAGTACTACTATTTTCGTCATTGCATCACCTCATCGTCGAGCGCATCCAGCGACATTCCCGCCAGAGCTTCCCGAATACTCTTGTCCATTCGTCGGCTAGCGAATGTTTCGCTTTGACGTCCCAGACGCTCCGTCAGCGTGCGTATGGCATCCGTATCTTGCCCCTCTAGCAGCGCTTGTAACTCAGCCATTGGGACAGTAATTGCCTCACGGTCTTCTTCGCTTAATAAGGCCTCGCCATCTGCAGCGAGAGCAGATTTCAGCCCTTCGAGTAACTGCCATGCCGCCAGACGCTGCTCTGCCAGTTGGCGCGCAAGCTTATCTTCAACCGCATGACTAAAGGATGCCTGCAACATGGTAGTGATCTCATCATCAGTCAGCCCGAATGACGGCTTTATCGTGACACTGGTCTGTGAACCCGTAATTTCTTCGCAAGCGGACACATTGAGCAAACCATCCGCATCAACCTGGAATGTCACTTTAATTCTCGCGGCGCCCGCCACCATTGGAGGAATACCGCGCAACTCGAAGTGCGCGAGGGAGCGACAGTCACTGACCATTTCCCGCTCACCCTGAACGATGTGTATCGCCAGCGCAGTCTGCCCGTCTTTGTAAGTTGTAAATTCCTGAGCGCGACTCACCGGGATAGTGGTGTTACGTGGAACAATTTTCTCGACTAGGCCGCCCATCGTTTCAATACCCAATGACAGCGGGATAACGTCCAATAGCAAGAGGTCGCCCTCGGGACGATTGCCGACCAGAATATCTGCCTGAATAGCAGCCCCCAATGCCACAACCTGATCAGGATCAATACCCACCAGCGGAGGGCGCTGAAAAAATTCAGCGACAGCCTCGCGCACAAGGGGCACCCGCGTGGAGCCACCTACCATGACGATATTATCGATGCCGGTATCCAGTTCCGCATCGCGCAGACAGCGACGACAGGCGCCCAATGTCCGTTTCACCAGGGGTTGAATCAATCCCTCAAAAACCTCTCGCGTCACCCGAACCGCCCCACCCGAGGGCAGTACTCCGGTCAGGTTAAGATCAACCGCTACCTCATCAGACAGTCGCTCCTTAGCCGCGCGTGCGGCAGCCTGAAGCTGCCGGTACTGACCGGGCGCGAGGGACGGTGACCCGCACTGCTGTAAGACCCACTCTGCGAGAGCAGCATCAAGATCATCACCGCCCAAAGCGGTGTCGCCACCGGTCGCCAACACTTCAAACACGCCCTTGTGCAAACGCAAAATGGAAATATCAAAGGTTCCACCCCCGAGGTCGTAGACGGCTATAACACCCTGCTCTGCAGAATCCAGTCCGTAAGCCACCGCTGCAGCGGTAGGCTCATTCATCAGGCGTAACACACGCAATCCCACAAGCGTTGCCGCATCCTTGGTGGCCTGGCGCTGTGGCTCGTCGAAGTAGGCGGGCACTGTAATCACCGCACCATCAATCTCACCACCCAGAGTTGCCAACGCACGCTTATGCAACACGCGTAGAATATCTGCCGAAACTTCAACCGGGCTGCGCTCACCACTACTGGTTATAAAACGCACCAGACCTTCTTCGCCCTCAGCGAGACGATAATGAGAACGCTGCGCGTCTCCAATCGCATCACGACTCCCACGTCCCATAAAGCGCTTTACCGACATAAGGGTGTCGGCGGGGTGTTGGGCCGCCAAAGCCAATGCGCCGGCGCCCACACGTGGCATCTGTGCATCGGTATAATTAACCACCGAAGGCAGCATCATCACGCCTTTCTCGTCAGGCAGAATAACTGCGCTACCGGCCCGCACCGTAGCAACTAGGGAGTTCGTCGTACCGAGGTCAATACCAATTGCCCGCTTTATCTGGTGCGGAAGAGGGGACTGTCCCGGCTCGGCGATGTGTAGTAGCGCCATGATTGATCCTGTTAAGTCTGATTGTCTATCAATCTGGACTCCATCTGCTCAGCTTCCAGCAGCAGTTTTTCCAGATATTGCAATTTAACGCAGGCGCTAGCAGCAGCGGATAGTTCGCCCACAGAGTACGCACAAGAAAACTGTTCACGCAATTGGTTGACGTCTACACCGATTTCAGTGACTAGGTGCTCCAGTGCAGTCTCCGGATCGACCATCTCGGCCAACGACACTAGTTTCTCACGCAAGTCCATCTGCGCCATGAGAAAACCGCCGTCGATCTGCTGACCCGAAATGTCTTCCTTGCTCATACCCGCCAACTCAAGCAGATAAAGCGCACGAGGAAGGGCTTTACGCAGAGTGGCGTAGGCTTCATTGATCAGGGCAGAATACTGAACCGCCAGTCGCTGCTCATGAGCGGAGCCGCTAGCGTAACGATCAGGATGCAACTCTTTCTGCAACTGTCGATAACGTTTTCCCAGTTGCACCTGATCCAGCGCAAAGTCCTCTGGCAGATCGAACAACTGGAAATAATTTTTTTGGAATTCAGGTAAAGACATACCAGAGTATCATATCGGCTAACTTAAACGGTGAAACTCTCGCCGCAGCCGCACTCAGCGGAGACGTTGGGATTGCGAAACTGCAGACCTTCGTTCAACCCCTCGCGCACGAAATCTAGCTCCGTACCGTCTAAATAAACCATACTCTTGGGATCGATAAACACCTTCACACCATGGTCCTCAAACACTTGGTCTTCTAGCTGCACTTCGTCAACAAACTCAAGCACGTATGCCATCCCGGAACAGCCGGACGTCCTTACCCCCAGACGAATACCCAACCCATTGCCTCGGGACACCAGTTGCCCTGCAACGTGCTTCGCTGCAGACTCTGTAATGCTAACACCCATACTAACGGCTCCGCTTTTCCCGGAGGTCCTTGACTGCTGCTTTGATAGCATCTTCAGCCAATACAGAACAGTGAATCTTGACCGGCGGCAACGCCAGCTCCTCGGCGATTTCCGTATTGCGAATCTGCTCTGCCTCATCAAGGTTTTTACCTTTCACCCACTCTGTGAGCAGGGAGCTCGAGGCGATCGCCGAGCCGCAACCGTAGGTCTTAAACTTAGCATCCTCGATGATACCGTCAGCGTTAACTTTAATCTGCAGACGCATAACGTCTCCACAGGCTGGAGCACCCACCATTCCGGTACCCACGCTGTCATCATCCGCATCGAGTTTCCCGACATTGCGGGGGTTTTCATAGTGGTCTAATACCTTGTCACTGTATGCCATTGTCTTGTTCCTCCAATTGGAATTAGTGGGCAGCCCACTCTATGCTGTCCAAGTCTACACCATCCTTAAACATATCCCACAAAGGGGATAAGTCTCGAAGCTTTTCTACCGCGGTACGCAATTGTGCTACTGCCGCATCCACATCGTCATCAGTGGTGAAACGGCCAAAACTGAAACGTAGCGAGCTGTGCGCCAATTCATCGCTGAGCCCAAGTGCCCGCAACACATATGATGGCTCCAGACTTGCAGATGTGCACGCTGAGCCGCTTGAAACGGCCAAATCTTTCAGCGACATAATCAGAGATTCACCTTCTACAAACGCAATACTGACATTCAACGCGCCCGGCAAACGGTGTATATCGTCACCATTAATATGCACTTCCTCGATATCCTTGATGCCGTCCCAGAAACGCCGACGCAGCGCCTTCAGCCGCACTGCTTCGAGCTCCATACCCTCTTGGGCAACACGGGCGGCCTCACCCATACCAACAATCTGATGAGTAGGCAGTGTACCAGAACGCATCCCACGCTCGTGTCCGCCGCCGTGCATCTGCGCCTCGAGTCGAACCCGCGGCTTACGTCGCACATACAAAACGCCAATACCCTTCGGTCCATACATCTTGTGGGCAGACATGGAAAGTAGGTCGACCTTCATATTTTCCATGTCAATGACGACTTTTCCCGCACTCTGGGCTGCATCAACATGGAACAATACACCAGCAGCACGCGTCACCTCACCAATCCCGGCTATATCGTTGACAGTGCCAATCTCGTTATTAGCGTGCATGATAGTGACTAAAACGGTGTCTTCACGCAATGCCGCTCTCACCGCTTCGGGCGTAATCAGACCATTGCTACCTGGATCGAGGTAAGTCACCTCAAAGCCTTCTCGCTCTAGCTGTCGACAAGTATCAAGCACAGCCTTATGTTCAATTTTGGAGGTGACAATATGCTTCCCCCTCTTCACATAGAAGTGAGCCGCACCCTTGATTGCAAGGTTATCTGACTCGGTGGCACCTGAGGTCCAAACAATTTCTCTGGGGTCTGCTTTGATCAGGTCGGCGACTTGACGACGGCCATTTTCCACCGCCTCTTCCGCCTTCCAGCCGTAAAGATGCGAGCGCGATGCCGGATTGCCAAAATTGCCTTCGATAGACAGGCAATGGACCATCTTTTCTACCACACGAGGATCAACCGGAGTCGTTGCCAGGTAATCAAAATAAATCGGTTTTTCCATACTGCTATTGCTCCATAAACTGTTGCGCGTTCAGCGCCTGCCTAAATTTCTGTCACGGGTAATGTGTCACCCCTGATTTCTGTCACAGGTAAGCTGTGACTCTTATGACTGCGCGCATCCTGCCGCGCCGCAATAGTCTGCACTTCCCTTTTCTCGAGCAGGTTAGACAAGCTGATCTCGCTCAGGAAGCCGTGAATTTGATCGCTTAGATCGCACCACAGATAGTGGGTTAAGCATACCTCGCCCTGCTGGCAATCAGCTGTGCCGCCACACCCTGTGGCATCAACCGTGTCGTTTACCGCGTCGATAATCTGTGCCACGAAAATGTCGTGGCCGCCTCGGCTTAAGCGGTATCCACCGCCAGGGCCTCGTACGCTGCTCACTAGACTGTTGCGCCGCAGCTTAGAAAACAGCTGCTCCAGATAGGACAGCGATATATCTTGTCGCCCCGAAATATCGGCCAAGCTAACAGGCTGATCGCTGCTGTGTAATGCAAGATCAAGCATTGCAGTTACCGCATATCGCCCTTTTGTTGTCAGTCGCATTCTCTGCCCTCGCGCGCCGGCTTGGGAGAAGTATGCAATAACCCACCAAATTGGTCAACTATTAGTCCGACTATTTTTGTCGGGTAAAGCGGCTCGATTAAGACCCCTTGCGCGCGCGTTTTACCCATTTTTGAGTCTCGCTAAGGACTCCCCGCAGAATATTAAGCTCCATCTCATCTAATCGCACCCGAGTGTAAAGGCGGCGTAGACGAGACATTAGCTGGCGCGGTGCCGTCGGGTCCAAAAACTCCACATCGATAAGCGTTTCTTCGAGATGTTGATAAAAGTGCTCCATATTGCCCTGCGAGGCAAACGGGCTATCCCACTGTTCTAGCTCATTTACGGGTAATTCCGCGGAGGATCTCAGCATGTGTAACTCGTAGGCAACAATTTGCACGGCCATCGCTAGGTTCAGCGAGCTGTATGCGCCTGACGTCGGGATATTGAGATGCAGATTGCACACTCTGAGTTCTTCGTTGGTCAAACCGCGATCTTCACGACCGAACAGCACGGCAACCTGTTCTTGCGATGATGCCTGCGCCATGCGCTCAGCACACTGGCGAGCATCCAGAAGGGGCCACGGTATTCGTCGCTCGCGCGCACTGGTGCCCACCACAAACTGACAATCTGCAATCGCGTCTTCGAGAGTCGGCACAACAATGGCCGTGTCGAGAATATCTTTGGCTGAAACCGCACGCCACTCCGCTTGCTCATTCGGATAGTCCCGAGGAGCCACCAGATACAATCGCTGCAACCCCATATTTTTCATCGCGCGCGCGACACCCCCGATGTTGCCAGGATGACTGGTATTGACCAATACAATGCGAATATTGTCCGTGTTCATTGGCTATTTCGGGGCTACGACGGGAAGGCGGAGAAGTTTAGCAGAAAATCGCAGGGGAATTAATCAAATTTACCAGCGATCAACGGCCACCAAGGAGCCAAAGCTCAAGACAACAGGGGCTTAACAACCTGCAATACTGCTTTAAAACACTTAGGGTTTCCGCACACAATATTGCCAGAGTCCAAGTAATTATCAGATGCGTCAATGTCCGCCACCAGCCCACCCGCCTCGCGCACCAGCAGTACCCCGGCCGCCATATCCCAAGACGATAGCCCGATCTCCCAGAATGCGTCCAGACGACCTGCAGCAACATAAGCCAAATCCAGTGATGCGGCACCAGCGCGGCGGATACCGGCACACTGAGACGCGAGGACTTCGATCGATTTACTGTAGGCTTCCAATTTGTCATCGCAGTGATTCTTGAATGGAATACCCGTTCCCAACAAAGCGCCTTCCAGATTCGCAAGGTCGCTGACGCGAATTCGGTGACCATTAAGCTGCGCGCCACGTCCTCTCGATGCGGTGAACTCCTCTTGCCGCACCGGATCAACAATCACGGCGTGCTCAAGTTTTCCCCGATACATACAGGCTATTGAGACTGCATAGTGAGGAATACCGCGAATAAAGTTGGTGGTGCCATCAAGTGGGTCGATGATCCATCGATACTCCGCATCCTCTCTCCCGATAAAGCCACTCTCTTCACCCAGAATAGCGTGGTCGGGGTATGCCTTCTGCAGCTGGTAAATAATTTCCTGCTCGGCGTTGAGATCAACCTCCGTTACGAAGTTGTTAACCCCTTTGGCTTTTACTTCAAAGCGATGGAGCTCATCAGACGCTCGCACGATGTTTTCACCGGCTTTACGAGCAGCGCGAAGCGCAATTTTAATCATCGGTTCCATGTGTCTTTCCTGAGAACTAAGTTAGGGTGTAAGGTCATCCTGCTCAGCGCCTTCCTTGATAGGGGCCATGAGATCTTCCTTCGTCACTCCCATCATCAGCGTCCAGGCAGAAGCCACATAGATCGACGAATACGTACCTATCAAAATACCCACTATTAGAGCGACGGCAAAACCGAAAATCATTTCACCACCAAAAATAGCGAGCGCGAGCACGACCATCAACGTTGTACCCGACGTTACCAGTGTTCGTGCCAGCGTTTCACTAATGGAGATATCCACCACTTCAACGGGCCCCGCACGGCGGAGCTTAAGGAAATTTTCTCGAATGCGGTCAAAGACAACAATCGTGTCATTAATGGAGTAACCCACCACCGCCAATATCGCGGCCAGCACCGTAAGATTAAACTCCATACCCGTCAACGAGAAAAAGCCCAACGTAATAATCACGTCATGCAACAGAGCCGCGACCGCGCCGAGAGCGAACTTTAACTGGAAACGAAATGCAACATAGAGTGTCACTAAGCCTATTGCCAGCAGCATGGCCAGACCTCCCTGCTCGCGCAGCTCGTCGCCTACCTGCGGACCGACGAACTCCATACGGCGAAGCTCCACATCGCCGACAAAAGTCTCCTGGAGCAAGCTCAACAGCGCCGTACCCTCCGCGTCCGAATAGCCCTGTGGCAAACGGATCAATACATCTTGATCGCTGCCGAAACTCATGACGCTAGAGCCGGCATAGCCCTGAGTCTCCAGGGTGCTGCGAATCGTATTAAGATCTGCGGTCGCGCTGTAATGAATCTCTACCAGTGTGCCCCCGGTAAAATCCAACCCCCAGTTAAGCTGCTTCGTTGCCAGAGAAACAATGGATACCAGCAGCAGCAATCCTGAAAACAATACCGCCAGCTTACGCTGGCCCATAAAATTAATCACTTTCATGACTGACTGCCCCCGATCGATAATTTCCGCACACGGCGCCCGCCATAGACAAGATTAATCAGAGCACGCGTCCCCAGTATTGCCGTGAACATCGAGGTCAAAATACCGACCGACAGAGTCACTGCAAAGCCCTTAATCGGGCCAGTACCCACGGCATAGAGGATGACAGCAACAATCAGGGTCGTAAGGTTAGCGTCAAGAATAGTGGTGAATGCACGCCCAAATCCCGAGTGGATCGCCATCTGCGGTGACAGTCCATTGACTAGCTCCTCCCGGATTCGGGCAAAGATCAACACATTGGCATCCACCGCCATACCTACCGTTAGCACAATACCCGCGATACCCGGAAGCGTCAGCGTGGCCCCCAGCATCGACATCACTGCCACCAGTAAAATCAAATTAAAGGTCAGCGCAATCACCGCCACAACGCCAAAAACTCTGTAGTACAGCACCATAAACAGCAGCACCAGCGTCAAACCATAGTAGACGGACCGTACGCCAAGACGGATATTTTCTGCACCCAAAGACGGCCCAACGGTGCGCTCCTCGACAAAGGTGATGGGCGCTGCTAGCGCACCGGCACGCAGCATCAACGCCAACTCCGAAGATTCCAGTGGATTGTCGAGACCGGTGATCTGGAACTGCGCACCCAGGGCTGACTGGATAACCGGAGCCGTGAGTATCTTTCTTTCATCGTAGGGGACCTTCACAATGACTTCGGCGCCCTCCTCATCGACTTCATAGCGAGTACGATACTTACGCTCGATGAACAACACGCCCATGCGACGCTTAATATTGTTGCGGGTGGCTCGAGACATCAATGTGCCCCCCTCACTGTCCAGGCTGATCTGCACGTTGGGTTGCCCGTTCTGGTCAAAGCTGGCCTGCGCGGTTGAAACCCGTTCCCCGGTGATAATGACATCGCGCTCTAACCACTCACTCGAGCCGCTGCGGTCAGCACTGCGGTACTCAAAACGCTGTTTATCGGACTGCGCGGCATCCCTATTAGCCACCAACCTAAACTCGAGGTTAGCCACCTTGCCCAAAATACGTTTGGCCTCTGCTGTGTCCTGAATGCCCGGCAGCTCAACCACAATGCGGTTCTTGCCCTGACGCTGCACCAGCGGCTCCGACACCCCCAATTCGTTAACCCGGTTGCGCAACGTGGTCAGATTCTGGCTGACAGCGTAGCTCTCAATTTCGTCGCGGGCCTGCGGGGACATCGCAGCTAACAGATTCCAACTATCGCCCTCATCCACCCGCTCGATCTCCAGCTCTGGGCTGTTCTCTGCAATAATCTCCCGCGCTTGCTCGCGCAGTGCCTCAGTTTGAAAGCGTGCTTCTAATTTCCCCTGAGAATTGAGCCTGACAAGCCCACGAATACGATCCTCTCGCAACGCCCGCTTAGTGTCATTGACGAAGTACTCCATACGGCGCTCTACCGCTGCGTCAACATCCACTTCGAGCTTGAAATGCACGCCACCACTGAGATCCAGCCCCAATTTCATCGGCTGCCCGCCATAATCACTAAGCCAGTCTGGCGTTGTCGGAGCCAGATTAAGCGCCACGATAAAGCCATCCCCCAAGGCGCGAGAGACTCTGGCCTGCGCCACCAATTGCTGATCTGCATCCTCTAAGCGCAACAGAGCCTGACGACCATTAGCATCAATAGTTTGTCCAAAATAGGCGATCCCCGCCTCATCCAGCGCATTTAATGCTCGGCGCAAGGTTTTATCGTCAATCTGCTGTGAGCTGCTTTGTCCGGCAATCTGCAGTGCCGGGTCGGGTGCGTACAAATTGGGCGCCGCATAGAACAGGCCGAGGAGCAACGTAGACAGCACGAGGAGGTATTTCCACAGTGGGTACTTATTTAACATAGTGTCGCTCTAACTGAAAAAAATTCGGGCGCTCAATACGGTGCGCGCCCACGTAAAAAAGTGCGCCATTATAAATTAACAGGCCGCGGCCACAAGGGGCGTTTTGGCATCACGCTCATCCCAGCCAGCGGCGGGCGTTACGGAACATCCGCAACCAGCCCCCATCCTCGCCCCACTTAGGAGGTGTCCAAGAATGCTGGATCGTGCGATAAACCCGCTCTGGATGCGGCATCATGATCGTGGCACGCCCATCCTCACTGGTTAGACCCGTGATGCCCGCTGGAGACCCATTAGGATTGGCCGGATACCGATGTGCCAGCGCAAGGTCGTTTTCAATGTAGCGCAACACCACCGCACCACTGGCTTCACAATCCCTCTGTGACTGGGCACTAGCAAACTGAGCACGACCCTCTCCATGCGCCACTGCGATGGGCAGGTACGACCCTGCCATATCTGACAACAAAATCGAAGGACTGGACTCGACTCGAACCAGCGCCAGCCGCGCCTCAAATTGTTCAGAGCGATTACGCACAAAGCGCGGCCACAGCGTAGCACCGGGAATCAATTCCTTAAGCGCAGAGACCATCTGACAACCGTTGCAAACACCGAGGGTAAAGGTATCTTCACGTTCAAAAAATGCACTGAACCCAGCACGCACCGACTCATTGAACAAAATGCTCTTCGCCCAGCCTTCACCGGCACCCAATACATCACCGTATGAGAAGCCACCGCAGGCCACCAGGCCCTTAAACTGCTTCAGGTCGACGCGCCCACTGAGAAGGTCACTCATATGCACATCGAATGGCGCAAAGCCTGCTCGGTGAAAAGCGGCTGCCATTTCAACATGCCCATTGACACCCTGCTCTCGCAAGACCGCTATACGCGGACGAACTCCGGTTGCGATGTAAGGGGCGCTGATGTCCTCATTGACATCAAAACTCAAGCCCACTGACAGCCCAGAGTCTTCCGCGGTGTGCCGCTGATACTCTTCTAAAGCACACTCGGGATTATCGCGTAGGGCCTGTAACTCATAGCTCGTACGCGCCCAAAGCTGCTGCAAACGCGCCCGGCTATCCAGAAAAACCTGCGCGCCATCTACCACACTAACCGCATCACCTATAACCGCCTTCCCGATCACGTGCAGGCAATCGTCCAGACCCAATTCTGCCCCCAGTTGTTGGAAATCATGCAGCTGCGATGTAGCGATTTGCAGTACCGCTCCGGCTTCCTCATTAAACAATTTTTCCAGCGCACCACCGGGCAGCTCTGACAGCTCTATCTCCAAACCACAGCGACCGGCAAACGCCATCTCCAACAATGTCGTCAACAAGCCGCCATCAGAGCGGTCGTGATAGGCCATCATTTGGCCCTTGGCCAAGTAGCGCTGCACCAGCGTGAAAAATGCCTTGAGGTCCGCTGCGCTGTCTATATCCGGCACTGTATCGCCCGTCTGCCCGCAGGCCTGAGCCAGGGCAGAAGCCCCCATTCGATTGGCTCCGCGACCAAGATCCAACAGCACAAGAAGCGCATCAGCCTCAGGGTTCAGCTGCGGGGTCACTGAGAGACGCGCATCGATCACCGGCGAGAATGCAGACACGATCAGTGACATGGGCGCGGTTACGGATTTACTCTCGTCCCCTTCCTTCCAGGTGGTGCGCATAGACATAGAATCCTTACCCACCGGAATAGTAATTCCCAGCTCGGGACAAAATTCCATACCGACTGCCTGCACTGTGTCAAATAAGATCTCGTCCTCAGCACCGTATCCTGCGGCACACATCCAGTTGGCCGACAACTTAATATCTCGAATATCCCCAATCGCCGCCGCGCAAATATTGGTGATTGCTTCGGCAACCGCCATACGCCCAGAGGCAGGGCCGTTTATCAGTGCCAGCGGGGTACGCTCGCCCATGGCCATGGCTTCTCCAGCAAATGAATCATAGGAAACCGTTGTCACCGCGCAATCCGCCACAGGGACCTGCCAGGGACCGACCATCTGGTCGCGAGCCACCATACCCGTCACAGAGCGATCACCAATGGTAATTAAAAAATTCTTGCTCGCGACACTGGGCACCTGCAAAACACGTTCCACCGCCTCTTGCACCGAAATATCCAGATGCAGTGCATCGTGCTCAATAGTCTGCCGACGAATCTCACGAGTCATGCGCGGCGGCTTGCCAAACAATACAGACATGGACATATCCACCGGCACATTCCCGAATTGACTATCGGTAAGTTGCAAATGCAGTGCTTCCGTTGCTTCACCGACGACGGCGAAAGGACAGCGTTCGCGCTCGCAAATCGCTTCAAAACGCGCCAGATTTTCTGGCTCCACGGCCATCACATAACGCTCCTGAGATTCGTTACACCAAATCTCTAGCGGCGACATGCCCGGTTCATCATTTGGCACAGCACGCAACTCAAAGCGCCCGCCACGGCCACCGTCCTTCACCAGTTCGGGAAAGGCATTGGACAATCCACCGGCGCCCACATCATGAATAAAGGCAATGGGGTTGTTCTCGCCCAACTGCCAGCAACGGTCGATAACCTCCTGACAACGGCGCTCCATCTCCGGGTTTTGCCGTTGCACAGAAGCAAAATCAAGATCTGCGTGGCTTTGTCCGCTAGACATGGATGAAGCGGCACCCCCGCCCAGACCGATCAGCATTGCGGGGCCGCCCAGCGCAATCAACTTGGCCCCCGCTCGATATTCTCCTTTCTCCACATGCTCCTGACGGACATTGCCATAGCCACCGGCAATCATGATGGGTTTGTGGTAGCCCCGTATTTCCGGTGCGCTGGCTCCCGGCGCTGTCAATTCAAAGCTGCGGAAGTAGCCGCAAATATTGGGGCGGCCAAACTCATTATTGAACGCCGCGGCGCCAATGGGCCCCTCTAACATAATATCCAAAGCACTGACGATTCGACCGGGCTTGCCATACTCAACCTCCCATGGCTGTTCAAAACCGGGAATATTGAGATTAGACACCGAAAAACCCATCAGGCCGACTTTTGGCTTGGAACCGCGACCGACCGCACCCTCGTCACGAATCTCGCCACCAGCACCTGTCCCCGCCCCCGAGAACGGCGCGATGGCCGTCGGATGATTGTGGGTCTCAACTTTCATTAACAGGTGAATACTCTCCTGAGAGGCACTGTATTCACAGGATTGTGGGTCTGGATAAAACCGTCCCGCAACGGGCCCCGCCACCACAGCCGCATTATCAGAATACGCCGAGAGCACATTCTCACCGCCACACGCATTGGTATTGCGAATCATACCGAACAGTGAATGTGGCTGTGGCGTGCCGTCGATGGTCCAATCGGCGTTAAATATTTTGTGGCGACAATGTTCCGAATTGGCCTGCGCGAACATCATTAACTCAACGTCGCTGGGATTTCGCCCCAGAGCAATGAACGAATCCAATAAGTAGTCTATTTCATCATCGGCGAGAGCCAGTCCAAGGGTACGGTTCGCCTCCAGTAGCGCCGCGCGACCATTACTAAGCACATCCACCGTCGCTATTGGTCGAGGAGCTGCATGCTCAAATAGCTGTTGAGCAGACTCCATTGCGGAAAGAATCGTTTCCGTCATTCGATCATGCACAAGCGCATCAAGTGCTTGGCGTGCCGATGCAGTGAGCTTTGCAGGTAAGCTGAAATGCCAAGCCAGGCCTCGCTCCAACCGTTCAATCTCCTGGAGACCACAGTTGTAGGCGATATCAGTGGCCTTGCTAGACCAGGGAGAGACAGTGCCCGGCCTAGGAACAACCAGCAATAAGGTGGCGTTTGCCAGCGCTTCCTCCCCAGTGGTGGGCAATGAGGGTCCATACGTGAGCAGACTGGCCAGTATTTTCTGGCGCGGCTCCGTCAGGGGCCGGTGTAACTGCACAAAGTGGACAAATTCGGCCCGCAGAATCTGGATGTCGGGATGGACCTCCGAGATTCTTTGTGCCAGTTTTTTCAGGCGAAATTCGGATAGAGCGGGAGCACCGCGCAGAGATAACATGCTGTGAAGAACTCCAAAAGGAGGCATTTCAGGGAAGCGTCAGTGTACTGCATTTGATCTCGCTCCGATAACCGAAATTACAACCAATTGCCATGCTAATTAAGACTGGGAGCTTCTCGTGGGTGCCGCTAGAATGGTGCGCATGTGGCTTTACTCAACAATACTGACCATAACGTTACTGTGCATGCTGGTTGGCTGTGACGGACAGGACTCGTTTGATAAAATCCAATCAGAGGGAGAATTGGTCGTGGTGAGCCGCAATAGCCCCACCACCTATTACCTGGACAAAAACGGCCCCACCGGCTTTGAGTATGCTCTAACGGGTCTGCTGGCAGAAGAGATGGGTGTCGCGCTGAGGATCAAAACCGCCTTCAACCTGTATGACCTTTTTACACAGCTGCGCGACAAGGATGCTGACATCGCAGCGGCAGGACTCACCCTTACGCAAGGTCGAGCAGCACGCTACCCCCATTCGATTGCCTATAACCAGCTTACGCCACAGGTTGTTTATGTCGCAGGCAATTTCAGGCCACGCAGCGTATCGGACTTAACCACAATGGATATTGTTGTTCTGGCAGAGTCCAGCCACGTCGACACGTTACAAACGCTGCAAAAAAATGAGGCTGCCGACCTAACATGGGAGGAGATAGATGAAGCAGACACCATGCACTTGCTGGAACTACTCAAATTAGGGCAGGCAGATGTGGCCATCGTCGACTCCAATGAGTTTGCTGTCCAGCAAAGCCTCTACCCACGACAGAAAGTCGCCTTTGACCTCTACGAAGAACAGGATATGGTGTGGTATCTGGCGCCTGACACCGACAACACGCATCTCATCACATTCATCAACAACTTTTTAGAACGCCTGAACAATGATGGAACGATGGCGCGGCTGCGCGAAGAGCATTTCGGACATACCGACGGTGTCTCGCGCATCAGTGCACATGTGTTTACGCAGAACATGCGCCAAAATCTGCCACCGTACCGTATGCTCATCCGACAAATCGCCAAGGAATATCAGATGGACTGGCACCTGCTGGCCGCAATGGCCTACCAGGAGTCGCGCTGGGATCCGAACGCCACCTCCCCTACCGGCGTGCGTGGCATGATGATGCTGACAAAACCAACAGCCAAAGAGTTGGGGGTGGAGAATCGCTTGGACGTCACTCAGAGCCTTCGCGGTGGCGCTCGATATCTGAAAGATCTCAAACGACGCTTGCCCAAAAGACTAAAGGAGCCGGATCGAACCTGGATGGCACTGGCGGCCTACAACATCGGTCTAGGTCATCTGGAAGATGCGCGGGTGCTCACTGAACGCCAGGGCGGCGACCCAGATCTATGGCGGGATGTCATGCAGAAACTACCGCTTTTGCAAGAATCCAAATACTACAAAAAAACACGTTACGGCTACGCTCGCGGCAAGGAGGCCGTCACTCTGGTACAAAACATACGCCACTACTACAGCATTCTCGTCTGGCAAGATATTCCCGACAACCAGCCGATACCGCCGCTGCGTAGTGAAGACTATTTCCCTAAAGGACTACATAATTTACGGCTGCAGACATTCTAAAAAATTCAATAAACAGGCTTTTGTAATGGTCAAGCCGTAGCGGATTTTCTAACGCCGCGCCTTAAAAAACGCTTGCAGGCGAGCACTGGATTCCTCTGCCAGCACGTCAGCCTGCCAACTCATCTGGTGGTTAAACCACGGCTCATCCAATAACGAACAGGCACTACACACCACACCCGCTCGAGGCTCCTTAGCGCCAAATACCAGGTGTGCGATGCGGGCATGCACCAGCGCTCCGGCACACATGGTGCACGGCTCCAGCGTCACATACAGGGTTGCTCCCGACAGACGATAGTTACCGAGGGATCGAGCGGCATCCCGCAAAGCAACGATCTCTGCATGACCACTAGGATCTTGCGTTGCAATGACTTGGTTCCAACCCTCTCCCAGCAACTGCCCATCGCGCACGACAACAGCACCGACCGGAACTTCGCCTTCATTGGCAGCACGATCCGCCAGCGCCAAAGCGCGGCGCATCCAATCCTCATGACTTACAGTCGATGACACCGCATTACTCCCACTCAATAGTCGCGGGTGGTTTACTGCTGATATCGTAAGTCACACGGGACACGCCTGAAATCTCATTAATAATACGATTCGACGTGCGCTCGAGTAATTCGTAAGGTAGATGCGCCCATCGCGCGGTCATGAAGTCCACGGTCTCTACTGCCCGCAGTGCAATAACGTACTCATAGCGGCGCGCATCACCGACCACACCCACTGACTTCACCGGTAGGAAAACAGCAAAGGCTTGGCTGGTTTTATGGTAATAGTCGTCCCGGTGCAATTCCTCAATAAAAATAGCGTCTGCCAAGCGCAGCAGGTCGGCATACTCCCTCTTTACTTCTCCCAGAATCCGAACGCCCAAGCCTGGACCGGGAAAGGGATGGCGATACACCATGTCATAGGGCAGGCCGAGTTCCAGGCCTATCCTGCGCACTTCATCCTTGAACAATTCACGCAACGGCTCCACCAGTTCAAAACTCATATCGTCTGGCAATCCACCCACATTGTGGTGCGACTTGATGTTATGGGCATTGCCGTTTTTGCCTCCAGCGGACTCAATGACGTCGGGATAGATTGTGCCCTGAGCCAGCCACTTCACCCCTGTCAGTTTCCCTGCTTCCTCGTCGAACACATCGATGAAGGTATTGCCGATGACTTTGCGTTTAGCTTCAGGATCAGAAACGCCTTTTAGTCTGCCTAGAAACAGTTCATCACAGTCCCTGCGCAAGACCTTTACCCCCATATTGCGGGCAAACATCTCCATCACCTGGTCGCCTTCATCCAGACGAAGTAATCCGTTGTCCACAAACACACAGGTCAGCTGATCGCCAATTGCGCGATGCAACAGGGCCGCCACTACGGACGAATCCACACCGCCTGACAAACCCAACAGCACCTTGTCTGCACCTACCAGGGCTTTTACGCGGGCGATAGCGTCATCGACAATGTTGGCGGGTGTCCAAAGCACCTCACAGCCACACTGCTCAAGTACAAAGTGTTCGAAGATACGAGCACCCTGCAAGGTATGGGTCACCTCAGGGTGAAACTGGATCCCAAAGAAGGGCTTGTCTTTATGTGCCATACCCGCGATAGCGCAGCTCGGGGTTTCAGCCATCAATTCGAAGTCCGGCGGTAGCTCCACCACTTTATCTCCGTGACTCATCCACACATCCAGCAGACCCCTGCCATCCTCGGCGGAATGATCGTAGATATCGTGCAACAACCTGCCATTACCAACCTGCGTTATCTGGGCGTAGCCAAACTCACTAACAGATGAACCGACCACTGTGCCACCAAATTGCACGGCCATAGTCTGCATGCCATAACATATCCCAAGCACAGGTACGCCCAACGTGAAAACGCAGTCCGGGGCCCGCGGGGATCCTTCCTGAGCCACTGACTCTGGTCCGCCCGACAGAATGATCCCGCTGGGATTAAACGCCAGCACATCTTCTTCGCTCACGTCAAAAGCCCGAATTTCACTGTACACACCCACTTCCCGAACCCGTCGGGCAATCAATTGCGTGTATTGCGAACCAAAATCCAGGATAAGGATTTTCTGGGCGTGAATGTCTGCGCTCATGGTGTGTCCTGACTGAAAAATTGGATGATCACTAATCCAGCAGCTACCACTACCGGCAAGTGTGCCGCAACCGACACAGAGTCGGTAATGACGTTACTCAAAGCCCTAACTTACCGGATAGTTCGGCGCTTCCTTGGTAATCGACACGTCGTGCACATGGCTCTCAGCCATACCGGCGCTGGTGACGCGCACGAATTCAGGCTCGGTGCGCATGGCTTCCATGGAAGCACTGCCTGTATACCCCATCGCAGAGCGCACGCCTCCCATTAATTGATGAATGATACTTGAGACCGGTCCCTTATAGGGGACACGACCCTCGATACCTTCCGGAACGAGCTTTTCTGCGCCTCTGCTGGTGTCTTGAAAGTAGCGATCAGAGGAACCCTGTGTCTGGGACATCGCAGCCAAGGAGCCCATTCCTCGATAGGCTTTATAGGTTCTACCCTGATAGAGCTCAACCTCTCCCGGCGCCTCTTCGGTACCGGCAAACATGCTACCGACCATGATCGAATGTGCCCCGGCCACAATAGCCTTCGCAATGTCGCCTGAGAATCGGATACCGCCGTCGGCAATAACGGGAATACCCGTTCCTTTAAGCGCCTGACTTACGTCGGAGATAGCGGTAATCTGAGGCACCCCGGTACCGGTGACGATACGAGTCGTACAAATGGAGCCGGGACCGATACCCACCTTGACGCCATCCACACCGGCCTCTGCCAAAGCAACCGCGGCAGCGGCAGTCGCGATATTGCCACCGATCACCTGCACCGAGGGAAAGCATTTCTTGATCATTTTGATTCTGTTGATAACATTGCGTGAATGTCCGTGCGCCGTATCCACCACGAGCACATCAACACCCACAGCAACCAGCGCCTCTACCCGGTCATCCGTATCCGCACTGGTGCCAATCGACGCCCCCACACGGAGATGACCGTAGGAGTCTTTGCACGCATGGGGGAAGCTCTCAGCCTTATCGAAATCCTTCACCGTGATCATGCCGCACAGATCAAATGCATCGTTAACCACCAGCACTTTCTCAATACGGTGTCGATGCAGCAGCTCCTGCACTTGGGCCAGATCAGCGCCCTCCTTCACCGTCACCAGTTTATCGCGAGGCGTCATAATAGCGGAGACCAGCTTTTGTGGGTTAGATTCAAAGCGCACATCTCGACGCGTCACAATACCCACAAGATCCTCGCCGTTGAGCACGGGCACACCGGATATGCCATGAGCGCCCGTTAGCGCAATCAGTTCCGTGATAGTGGCCCCTTGCTGAATAGTAATGGGGTCCTTTACAACACCACTTTCAAACCTTTTAACCTTTCGAACCTGTTCCGCCTGTTCGGCGATCGTCATGCTTTTGTGGATAATGCCGATACCGCCTTCCTGGGCCAGAGCGATAGCCAGGCGAAACTCGGTCACCGTATCCATGGCGGCGGAGACAAGAGGGATATTCAGACTGATACCACGCGTGAGCTGCGTACACAGTGATACGTCGCCAGCAACAACCTCAGAATAGCCTGGAACCAATAGAACATCGTCAAAAGTAAGGGCTTCCTGAGCAATACGCAGCATAAGGGTGGCTCTCCAGCTAGTGAGGATGAATAGAACGCGCAAGTATAAATACAAGTGCACAGGATCACAATTAGCAGACCGTCAGAAAGCGAGCGAATGCGCTTTAAAACGGAATAAAGTACACTGCCCGATCAAGAAAAAGACAAAGCTGAGTCCACCGTCCATTGAGCACCCCATTTACATCTACTAACGCACCCCCAATGCTCACTGTCAGCCAGCTCAACAGGCAGGCCAAGACGCTGCTGGACAGTCACTTTGACTTTGTCTGGGTCGAGGGCGAAATCAGTAACTTTGCTGCCCCTTCCTCCGGACATTGGTACTTCTCTCTGAAGGATGGTAACGCCCAGGTGCGTTGCGCGATGTTCAAAAATCGCAACCAGCGGGTGAAGTTTACACCCTCAAATGGAGACGCTATACGCCTGCGTTGCCGGGTATCACTCTATGAAGGCCGGGGTGAGTTTCAGTTAATTGTCGAACACCTGGAGCACGCCGGTGCTGGGGCACTGCAGGCCGCATTTGAACAACTCAAGGCCAAATTACTGGCAGAAGGCCTGTTTGAATCAGTGCGCAAGCAGCCCTTGCCGACATCCGTATCACATCTGGGTGTCATTACCTCCCCCACCGGTGCCGCTATTCACGATATACTGACTATTCTTAAGCGACGTTGCCCAGCAATCGATGTGCTCCTGCTCCCCGTACCGGTGCAGGGCGAAGGTGCGGCAGCACTGATCGCTAGCGCCATTGACCGGGCGAATCGGTGGCAAAAGGAAGGCAAAATACAGTTAGATGCGCTGATTATAGGTCGCGGTGGTGGCTCCCTCGAGGATCTGTGGGCGTTCAATGAGGAGATAGTCGCTCGCGCCATCGCCGCCAGTGAATTACCTGTTGTCAGCGCCGTCGGGCACGAAGTGGACTTTAGTATTGCCGATATGGCCGCAGATCGTCGGGCCGCCACCCCATCGGCAGCCGCAGAACTCTTGAGTCCTGACCAGCACGAGTGGCAGCAGCGCCTGCAAACAACAGAGGGGAATTTGGTGCGCGCGATCCAGCGCAAGCTTGCCGCTGTGACAACCCACCTCACCCACTTAAGTCAGCGTTTGAAACACCCCGGGGCGCAACTTCGGGAGCGTGCTCAGCGCCTCGATGAGCTCGAGGAACGCTTGCTAATGGCCCAAAAAAACGTGTTGCTGAGGCATCGTGGAACAGTCGCACTCCTGGAAAATCGTGTCATGGCGCAATCACCGCTCCCCCGACTAGAACAGCTACAACGCGACACCCTGCTCCGCCGGAAACAGCTGGAGACTGCCATGCGGCAGCGTTTACAGGACTGCAGAAATCGGCTGACCCATATGGCGCAGATGCTTGACTCCCTGAGCCCACTAGGGACCCTGCAGCGCGGTTATGCGATTGTGACGGACAGTAACGGCTTGGTGGTTCGGGAAGCTGGCAGCGTTTCAATTGGGGATGAAATTGAGGCTAGGGTGGCCAACGGGCGTCTAGGCCTAACGGTCAAGCGTGTACATTGAGCTTAGAGCACCCACATTACGCCCTTGGGCCATAGCGGCATCCCAAATGACTCAAACGGAGCTAGCGCGGCGACGGTGAGCCCGCAAAAGGACCGGGGATTCCAACCGAATGGGGATTACCGCAACTCGGGCAGGAACAAATAAAGACTGCCTAATACTTTGCCGGCAATCGGGAATTAATAATAATGTGCCGCCCCTCGAACCTTATATACTCGCCAATCGTGAGATCTTTGAGGATTCGGGCCACCATCTCTCGTGACGCACCCACACGGTCGGCAATATCCTGCTGCGTCAGTTTCTCGGGTATATAGAGAGACCCGTCACCGCGCTCTTCAGAAAGGTCCATCAAGACATTGGCAACACGGCCATAGACATCCTGCAGGGCAAGGCTTTTGACATCAGCCGTCAGTTTGCGCACACGCTGTGCGAGATTGCGCACCAATTGACGGCCAATATTCGGATGATTATCCAACACCCGGTTGAAGTCTTCCTTGTAGATAATACAAAAACTGGACTTTTCTACCGTGCGGACCGAGGCAGAGCGGGTTGAGTCATCAAGCAGAGCCAACTCACCGAAATAATCTCCGGCGGCCTGAGTGTTCATGATGAACTCCTTCCCATTTTTGTCGCTGCAGTAAACCTTAACCTTGCCGCTTTCAATCACAAATAGCGAATCCGCCGGATCGTTTTCATGGATAACCACTGTGTTTTTAGGAAACGACCGACTTGTACTACTGGCGACCAACGCATTCAGCTCTTCCGCCGCCAGGCCCCGAAATATTTCAACTTGCTGCAACATTTAGTACACCTAATCCCTATACTCAGTACTATAGATAGTACCTCAAAGTTTTAGCAAAACGCACCCTTGAGAGCAAAATTGGCATGCCACTTTTATAATGAGGGCCTATTTCACATTTCTAAAGCTCCCGGCTGCTCGTTGCACCCCACTTCAGCCGAAAATTGGAAGGATAAGTACAGTGTGCGTGTCCCACCATATTGTTACACTCTGGGCACCTAGACTCGATGGAACTGTGGCCCTGCATGCGCAGAATCGCCCGACACACTAACCCATGACCATCAACACCAGCCCAACCCCAGAATGGATCGACCATATGCGACGCGACTTCGAGGCGTTGCGGCAAGAGTTTTCCATCCACCAGGACCATCTGGGCGAGCTGACACTGGGCGATTTCACCCACATTTTTGACGCCGCCAGCCGCCTTGAGCAAATGTTAGACAAGGCAGAGTTCGCCACCAATAGTCACGATCTCATGAATGTCTTGACGGCGCTGCGCGGCTACGCAGAAATGTTGCGTGAGGATATCGGTGCATCACACTCAAACCTCGATGCCATACTGTCATCGCTGTTAGAGTCGGTACAGGCTGCACACAGCGGCAGCACCGTGCAGTCTGCCAATCAAAGTCGAGACATTCAATCGGATCCAGGCTTTATCCTGGCTGTCGATGATCGGCAGGAAAACCGGGAGCTAGTTGCTAGAAATCTGTCCCGCATCGGGCACATTGTCATCACCGCCGCCAGCGGCGAAGAGGCATTGCGTGCACTAGAGCAAAGTGATGTAGATGTCGTTCTACTGGATTTAATAATGCCGGGCATGAACGGCCATGAGGTCCTGCGCCGTATCAAGGAGCACCCCGATTGGAGAGCCACGCCAGTTATTGTAATCTCGGGGAGCCAAGATATGGACGGCATCATCGAGTGCATTGAGGCTGGAGCCGACGACTACCTATTCAAGCCGTTTAATCCCGTGTTGCTGCAGGCTCGCATCAAAGCCGGCATAGAGCGCAAGCGCTGGCACGACAAGGAGCAACAGTATCGCCTCCAGCTGGAACGCAATGAAAAATTTATCCGAGCAACTTTTGGGCGTTATCTCTCCGATGAGATCGTGACCGACATCTTGGAGCGCCCGGAAGGACTAGAACTCGGTGGAGACCTGCGCAGGGTCAGCATTATGCTATCTGATATACGTGGCTTCACCTCTCTCAGTGAAAACCTCGCACCGGCTCAAGTTGTCTCAATGCTCAACCGATATCTAGGAGTCATGACAGACATCATCATGGCCCATCATGGCACCATCGACGAATTTATTGGCGATGCCATTCTCGCTGTCTTTGGCGCACCTCAGTACAGGGATGATGATGCAGATCGTGCCGTGAAGTGTGCCCTTGCGATGCAGGCTGCCATGGCTGATATCAATGCCCTCAACGAAGCCGAAGGATTTCCGGCCATCAACACGGGCATCGCCATTAATACCGGCGATGTCATTGCGGGCAACATCGGCTCGGAGAGGCGCAGCAAGTACGGTTTTGTAGGGCACCCCATGAACGTAACCTCTCGTATTGAGGATGTCACTGCCGGCGGCGAAATCCTGATTTCAGAAAGCACTCTGCAAAGCCTCAAGGGCAATTATCGATTGGGTCGCAGTGAGCAGATAAATGTTAAAGGCATAGATGAAACCATCCTCGTCCACCAGGTCGCCGGAGAAAAAAAATGACTGCGGGCCAGCGTATTCTGCTTGTGGAAGATAATGAGCTCAATCGCAACATGATGGTCCGACGACTGAATCGCGCTGGACTCGAAGTCATCACCGCTGGTAACGGTCAACAGGCTCTAGATATCATGCACGCGGAGCAACCCAGTGTGGTCTTAATGGATATGAACCTGCCCGTCCTCGACGGCTGGGCCGCCAGTCGCAGGGCAAAAGAAGATGAGAGCATCCGAGATATTCCCATTATTGCCCTTACTGCGCACGCCACGGAAGCTCACAGAGTGTACGCCATGGAAGCGGGTTGTGATGACTACGCCACCAAGCCAGTGGACTTTCCGGGTTTACTCACCAAGATACGGGAGCTTACTCGCGCATGAGCTTACGTCGCCAACTCACCCTCTCGCTGGTCATTATACTGGTGCTTTTTGCAGTCAATGTGGGGACACACTTCTGGGGCAGCTATGCCCGAAATGAGAGTATGCTAGCCTACCGGAATTCTGTTTCCGCGGCCCAGCTGTCTACAGAAGTGGAACAACTATTAGAAGATCAGCGACAGCAAATACTCATACTGGCCGCATTGCGCGATACCACCGAGGAGCGACTGGGAGACGCCGAGTTGCAGCGGGCTGAAGATGCGCTAGTCGTTATCAACCAAAAAATTCAAAAACTCGGCACGTTGAGCCGAGGTGTGACTGAACTCAACTATGACTTGCTCTGGCAGAGTAGCAGCAATTTGCTCAAACGATGGCTGACGTTCTACCGGAGCTACAACGACCCAACATTCCAAATGAACATGAATGATCCTCTACCCTTTCTTCAGGCTAGTCAGCGCCTCAGTGAACTGGAGCAACGACAAGAATTTATTGCAGCACAACGCTCGGATATTATTGATCGCACTATTGATCTGACTGACCGAATTACGGTCATCGGCTTTTTTTCCTCCATATTCCTCACCGCGACTCTGGGATATTTGTTACTAAGCTATACCAATACGTCATTAAAAAGGCTGAAAAAGGGTACCGAACGTTTTGGAAGTGGCGACCTCAACTATCGCATTGACAATATCGATGACACCGGAGAACTAGGTGATCTAGCAGATGCATTCAATGACATGTCAGACAAGTTGCGTAATGCTATTTACGATGTGCACAAGGCCAGAGATTCCGCGGACGAGGCCAACGCGGCCAAGAGTATGTTTCTGGCCAACGTCAGCCACGAACTGCGCACTCCACTGAATGCCATTATTGGCTACAGCGAGCTGTTACATGATGAAATGGACGATAAAAGTGAGATAAACCGCCCACAATTTCAACAGGATCTAGGCACTATTATTCACTCCGGTCGGCAACTACTCGCTCTCATTGATGACATTCTGGATTTATCAAAAATTGAGACAGGAAAAATGTCCCTGCACTGTGAGACATTCAATCCCACAGTCATTATTAAACAGGCGTGTGACGTTTTGGCGCCGCTGTTAAGAAGTAACCATAATGAGTTGAGAATCAGCGGCTTGGAAGAATTACCTGCGCTTTACAACGATGCCGCAAAATTCCGACAAATTTTCACCAACCTACTAAGCAATGCCAACAAATTCACCCAGGATGGCCATATCAGCGTCAGCGCGCAGGAGGTGCCTGAACGGCCAGGCTGGATAACCTTTACCGTAGAGGATACGGGTATAGGCATCACCCGCGATCAAATGTCCTACGTGTTCGATGCTTTCGTTCAAGCCGAGTCGTCTACCAGTGCGAACTATGGGGGTACTGGGCTGGGGCTGGCCATCTCACGCGACTTTTGCATGTTGATGGGAGGAAGCATAACGGTAGAAAGCGAAATCGGCGTTGGCTCGAGTTTTACGGTACTGATTCCTACTGACCCAGAATTAACTCACGCAGCCGCTTGAGCGCTTCCTCACGCTTTTCCAGATTCTCGCTGAGGTCATCCTTTTCGTTCTGCAGCTCGTCGATGTAGTCATGTAACTCCACCAATACTGCCAACGTTCCGCCCAAGATCAGAACTTGCTGGTTCAGCTCGATTCCTTCAGGCACCCGTCTCATTAGGCGACGATAGGCATCAGCCGCAGCTCTCCAATTGTAGTAGGGGCTGTCGGGCAACATCTTTTCATAAGCGATGGCAATGCCTGCCTCCCAGTCCGCCCCGGGGGATGATTCAAGGCGTTGATATCGTCTGAAGTAGTTTACCGCCTCAACATTATCACCCGCCACCATCGCACTAAAACCTTTTTCCAGATAGGTATAATCTATGCCTGTCTTCTGGTCACTGACACAGGGTGCTAGGGTTTGATGAGGAAGGTTAAGGGTGATTTCATTAGCCGTTTTTGACCCTGACACGTGTGCCGAGTCGATTACAGGAGACCCAGATGCGCACGCCTGTAGCAATAAAACCATGACACTTAGCACAAAAAAGGAAACGCGAGTCAAAAACAATACTGTGTCCTCAAAGTAAACCACCGCCGCCGAGTGTAGCGCATTCAAAATCCCGCTGACAGCTCAATCGAGAGCCTCCTGCACGGGCGCCATAATCTCGGAGCTCACACACCGGATGCACTTATTCAGGCCGCATATGAGGAAACAATAATACGTCTCTAATAGAGGACGAATCCGTGAGTAACATCACTAAACGATCAATACCGATTCCCTCACCCGCTGTCGGTGGCAAACCATATTCTAGGGCACGAATATAATCCTGATCAAAGTGCATGGCCTCTTCATCTCCAGTTTCCTTTTGCGCCACCTGAGACAAGAAGCGCTCGGCCTGATCTTCCGCATCATTGAGCTCGGAAAATCCATTAGCGAGTTCGCGTCCGCCCACAAAAAACTCAAAGCGGTCAGTGACAAAAGGATCTCCGTCACTGCGTCGGGCCAACGGCGAAACTTCTGTCGGATAGGCCGTAATGAAGGTTGGCTGATCCAACAAGTGTTCCACTGTTTTTTCGAATATCTCTATTTGAACTTTACCCAACTCCCAGCTCTCTTTAAGCGAGATACCTAAGTCTTGCGCAATGAGTCTTGCGGCTGACGCATCAGACAGTTGCTGGGCACTGATGTCCGGATTATGCTGCAAAATAGCGTCAAATACCGTGACCCGAGTAAAGGGTCGGGAAAAATCGTATGTGCCACCCTGATAATACACCGTGGTGCTACCCAACACAGTTTCAGCGAGCTTGCGCAGCATATCCTCCGTCAGATTCATGGCATCTTCATAATCAGCATAAGCCCAGTAGAATTCCAGCATGGTAAACTCGGGGTTGTGACGTGTCGAAAGCCCTTCATTGCGAAAACTACGATTAACTTCGAAAACGCGTTCGAACCCACCCACCACCAGGCGCTTCAGATAAAGCTCCGGCGCAATCCTCAAATACATGTCCATATCGAGCGCATTGTGGTGCGTAACAAAGGGTTTAGCCGCCGCTCCCCCAGGGATAACATGCATCATCGGGGTCTCGACTTCCATGAAATCAAGACCGCTCATGTAATCGCGAATAAACGCGATGATGTTAGAACGCATACGAAATATCTGACGTGACTCGGGGCTCACGATCAGGTCGACATAGCGCTGCCGGTAGCGCAACTCCTGATCCGCCAGCCCGTGATATTTATCCGGCAGGGGACGCAGAGCTTTGGTCAAAAGTCGCGCCTCCTCCATATTAATATAGAGATCGCCTTTACCGGACTTGTGCAACGGACCGGTAGCCCCCACGATATCACCCAGATCCCAACTCTTAATTTGCGCCAACGAACTCTCGCTCAGTCCTTTGCGGTTAACATACAGTTGTATCTGGTCAGAACCATCCTGAAGCAACAGGAATGAGCCTCGATTGCGGATCAAACGGCCTGCGACCGAGTAAACTCGATTGGCCTGTTCCAACTCCTCCTTGGAACATTCTGAAAATTCACTCAACAGCTTATCCGCCATCGCGGTGCGCCTGAAATCGTTGGGGAACGGGTTACCCTGTTCTCTCAGGGCTGCCAGCTTGCCGCGACGCTCAGCTATGAGTTTGTTCTCTTCACGCGCATCACCTGTTCCTTCTCCAGACGCCTGTTCCTGTTCACTCATAATACTTCTCACAGTCCGCTTTTTAGTGACGCTTCTATAAATCGGTCAATATCGCCATCGAGCACCGCCTGGGTATTGCTCGTCTCTATTCCGGTACGCAAATCCTTGATACGGGAATCATCTAGCACATAAGAACGAATCTGGCTGCCCCAGCCTATATCTGCTTTGCTGTCTTCCATGGCCTGTTTTTCCGTGTTCCGCTTCTGCACTTCCAGTTCATATAACTTGCCACGAAGAAGCTTCATGGCATTGTCACGATTCTGGTGCTGCGAACGTTCGGTCTGGCACTGTACCACGGTGCCCGTAGGGTTGTGGGTAATGCGCACGGCAGAATCGGTCTTGTTGACATGCTGGCCACCGGCGCCGCTGGCACGGTAGGTATCGGTACGAAGATCAGCAGGGTTGATATCGATTTCAATATTGTCATCGATTTCCGGTGCCACAAAAATCGATGCGAACGATGTGTGTCTACGATTTCCTGAATCAAAGGGAGATTTGCGCACCAGACGATGCACTCCCGTTTCAGTCCGCAACCAACCGAAGGCATATTCTCCCTCAAATTTGATGGTGGCGCTCTTGATCCCAGCCACATCTCCTCCTGAAGCTTCGATCAATTCAGTATTAAACCCCTTGCTCTCACCCCAACGCAGATACATGCGCAACAGCATCTCTGCCCAATCTTGGGCCTCTGTACCGCCGGAGCCTGACTGGATGTCCAAGTAGGCATTATTGGGGTCCATTTCACCCGAAAACATGCGCCGAAACTCCAGCTGCTCCAGCAACGTAACCAGACTCCCAACCTCACTTTCAATTTCAGCGACAGTTGCCTCATCGTCTTCGCCAGACGCGAGTTCAAGTAGATCTCTAGCATCGATGACGTTGCTATCAAGTTTCTCGATGGTATGAACAATGGTCTCAAGCGACACCCTTTCACGCCCCAATTCTCTGGCGCGGTCCGGTTGCTCCCAGACACTGGGCTCAGCCAATTCCAGTTCTACTTCGGCCAGACGTTCCTTACGCTGATCAAAGTCAAAGATACCCCCTCAGTACGCCAGCGCGCACCTGAATATCTTTTAATTGCATCAGAAGAGGATTGATCTCAAGCATGTTATAAAACCGTACTGTACAAAGGCCGCATTCTACCCCAGCCGCAGGCAGCGGGACAGAGAAAACAGCTTGGAGTCGTCCATCCAGGCTCGCAGTCGAAGCGTCTAAAGCGGGCTTATTGCGACTAGATGCTCAACCATAAGCTGTACCGAGCGCTGCCCCCGAAACTCGTTCACATCAAGACGGTAGGCAATTTCAACTTGTTCGACTTCCGGGGCTGGCCAGATATCCAAGTCGACATTAAAGGCGATGGCATCCAGTAATGATGCACTGCCAACGGGTGCCAATACAAGTTTGAGGTGCTTCTGCCCTACTAAGCGCTGACTGACCACTGAAAAAAACCCGTCAAACATGGGCTCCGGGAAATGCTGCCCCCAGGGTCCCGCAAAACGAAGCTTGGTAGCCAACTCCAGCTCAAATTCATCCGGCGCCAGCGCTCCGTCCGATTCAATCACTGCCTGCAAGTGCACATCTTCTGCATGGCGCGCGACCTCTGCAACAAAGGCAACAGAAAATGCCTCGTAGTCCTCTCTTCGCAGCGTGAGACCCGCTGCCATAGCATGACCCCCGAAGCGGGTAATCAGGCCCGGGTGGCGGGTGGCGACAGCATCCAAAATGTCGCGAATATGAATGCCCGCAATGGAACGGGCCGAACCTTTGATGTCGCCCGAATCACCATCGGCAAACGCTATCGTCGGACGGTGTAGCCGATCCTTTATACGCGACGCCAGGATGCCGATGACGCCCTGATGCCATCCACTCTGGTAGAGCGTCATAGCAACGGGCAGGTCCGCACCTCCTTCCAGCGACAGCCTTGCTAATATTGCTATTGCCTCTGCCTGCATGTCCTGTTCGATAACCCGGCGATCCTGGTTGAGCTGATGCAGCCTGTCAGCCTGCGCGCGCGCGCCTACCAGACTCTCGCAAAGTAGGCATTCAATACCAATGGACATATCTTCCAGGCGTCCCGCCGCATTAATACGCGGCCCGACCGCAAATCCGAGGTCCGATGCGACTACCGAGTGAGGCTGGCGGGATGCCACTTCAAGTAGCGCCAAAATACCGGGACGGCATTGGCTTGCGCGAATGCGTCTTAGACCCTCTGCGACCAGAATGCGGTTATTGCGGTCCAGTGGCACAACATCCGCAACAGTTCCCAGTGCGACCAGGTCCAGATACTGGGCCAAATTGACCTCCGGACGTTGTTCAAACCACCCTCTGGAACGCAGTTCGGCTCGCAGCGCCAGCATAATATAAAAAATAACGCCAACACCTGCGAGATTTTTGCTGGGAAACCCACACCCGGGCTGATTAGGGTTCACAATGACATCCGCCCTGGGAAGCTCTCGACCTGCCAAATGGTGGTCGGTAATGAGTGTACTGATACCAAATTCCCTGGCCGCAGCCACCCCCTCCAGACTCGATATACCGTTATCCACGGTAATAATCAGGTCGGGTTTATCGACGGCCGCGAGTGCAACAATCTCTGGGGTGAGGCCATAGCCATACTCAAAGCGATTGGGCACTAGGTAGTGGACATGACCGGCGCCAAAGGCCTTGAGGACCGAGACCGCAAGTGCAGTGCTAGTAGCGCCATCTGCATCAAAGTCGCCAATAACAACAATCCTGTCGTCACGGGAAAGTGCATCTGCCAGCATCGCCGCCGCGCGGTCCGCGTTAAGCAACAGCATTGGGGGTTGCAGGCACTCAAGAGATAGATCCAATTGCTTGCATGAATCGATACCGCGTCCGCTGTAGACCCGCGCCAACAACGGATGGATATCCGTATCGGAAAAATGCTCTGTAGAGGCAGTCTCCCGGCGGCGAATAAGTTTCTGCACGTTGCGGGCGGCCTGGGTCAGGCGTTAATGTTAGCCGCGATAAATTCCTGAACCGCCGCCAGATCGTTGGGCAGGACTTGGAATCGCTCGCTGCGTTCAAACAGGTCACTCAAATGCAGTGGCAGGGCAACGGCTTGTGTCAGACCAGCACTTTTGATCGCCTCTGGAAATTTCGCAGGATGTGCAGTCGCCATGGTAACCATCGGAATCCCTGCTGCGACATCACTGTCCAAAGCAGCTTTCACACCAATGGCACTGTGCGGATCCAGCAGGTATTCACATCCTCGCCAGGTACTGGCAATCTGCTGACACGTTTCCTCATCCGAGACGCATTGGCTACTAAACAATGAGCGCGCCTGCTTCATCGCAGTCTCGTTCAAGCTTATATCGCCATGGTCAAATTGCTGCATCAAGTCAGCGATGGCCGCGCCGTCTCGATCATACAGATCGAATAACAGTCGCTCAAAATTGCTTGAAACCGTAATGTCCATACTCGGGGATAACGAATGCTCCAGCGGTTGACGACCATACGTATTGCCCGTCATCACGCGATGTAACACATCGTTGCGATTGGTCGCGATAATCAGGCGCTCAATGGGTAAACCCATTTGTCGCGCAAGATAACCCGCAAAAATATCGCCAAAATTTCCTGTGGGCACTGAGAACGCGACTGGACGAGCGGGCGCACCCAGAGCGACTGCGGCATAAAAATAATACACGATCTGGACCATAATCCGCGTCCAGTTAATGGAGTTGACTGCCACCAGCTGGCGGCCATCGGGAAGAAAACTCTGGTCACCAAAACTGGCTTTCACCATCGCCTGGCAATCATCAAAGTTACCTTCTACCGCCAGGTTATGGATATTGTCTCCGTGTACAGTCGTCATCTGCCGCCGCTGCACATCAGACACTCTGTTATTGGGATGAAGTATGAATATGTCGACATTCTTACAGTGCTTGCAGCCCTCAATTGCAGCTGAGCCGGTATCGCCCGAGGTGGCGCCCAATATCACCACTTTTTGCTTTTTACGCTCCAATACGTAGTCCAGCAAGCGCCCAAGCAACTGCAGCGCGAAGTCCTTGAAAGCCAGAGTTGGCCCATGGAATAATTCCAGTACCCACTGGTCCGAACCGACCTGTACCAGAGGGGCCACCGCGTTATGGCGAAACTCAGCGTAGGTTTCGACCACCATCGCGCGCAGGTCATCCCCAGGAATACAGTCGTGCACAAAGGGTGTAATAATTTTTTGCGCTAGCTGTGGATAATCAAGCGTAGCCATAGCCGCGATCTCCTCATGGGAAAAACGGGGCAGGGTCTCAGGCACATACAACCCACCATCCGAAGCCAGGCCCGTCAGAAGGACCTGTTCAAAATTGAGCACAGGCGCCTGCCCTCTGGTGCTAATGTATTTCACGTGTCGCTGATCCTTCCTTAAGCCCTAACTAACTGACTAACTGACTAACCGTCCAGTGCTTCCACCCGAATGCGCGTGACTTTGCCGTTAATTGTCTCCAATGCTTCTATTTCACACACGGCGATATCCACGCTGTCCTGGGGTGCCTTGTTGGTAAGCACGATGAGCGACACCAGAGTCTGGCCCTGCCCTGGTGCTCTCTGGATCAATGCCTCTATGCTGATGCCCTGCTCGCTGAAAATACTGGCAACCCTAGACAGCACACCCGGCTTGTCCTCTACTTCCATGCGCAAGTACCAGGGGGTTTTTACTTTTTCAATCGGTATAATGGGCAGGCTTCGCAAATCAGCTAAAGCGACGCCAAGGGCCGGTAGTCGTGCACTTACGTCGACGCCAACGTCGCGGGCCAGATCGATCAGATCAGCCACCACTGCCGATGCTGTGGGTCGTGCACCCGCACCGGCACCATAGTAAAGTGTCGATCCCACCGCGCTGCCTTCCACGAGAATCGCATTTTTTACACCATCGACATCCGCCAACAACAGATCATCAGGTATCAGTGTTGGATGCACGCGCAATTCAACGCCTTCATCAGTTTGTTTCGCAATACCCAGGTGCTTGATGATATACCCCAGTTCCAAGGCATACCCAACATCCTGTGTTGTCAGCTCAGTAATGCCTTCGGTGTATACGGCATCAAATTGCAACGGTATACCAAACGCTAGCGAGGCGAGAATAACCAGCTTATGCGCCGCATCGGTGCCCTCTACGTCGAAGGCGGGGTCAGCCTCCGCATAACCCAGGGCCTGAGCTTCGGCCAGTACATCCGCAAATTCCCGCCCTCTGTCGCGCATTTCAGTGAGGATATAATTTCCAGTGCCGTTGATAATACCTGCAAGCCATTCAATGCGATTTGCCGCTAGGCCTTCGCGCAGGGCTTTGACAATAGGAATACCACCAGCGATCGCAGCCTCATAACGCACCTCCACACCGTGCTTCTCTGCCAGTGCGAAGATCTCGTTACCAAACTCCGCAATCAGGGCCTTATTGGCGGTGACTACATGCTTACCGGCAATAATCGCTGCTTCTACCAGTTCGCGGGCAACAGTCGTGCCGCCGATCAGCTCCACGAGAATATCGACCTCGGGGTCGCGAGCCACCTCAAATATGTCTCGGCTGACACGGATGCCGGCCAGATCACAAGCCGGACTGTCGTGGCGGGCCCCGACATGAATCACCTGCAACCGAGCCGCTGCACGCGCTGTTATAAGCTCCGCGTTGTCTCGCAAGACATTCAATGTGCCACCTCCGACTGTCCCTAAGCCGCAAATGCCTATGTTGACTGATTTCACTCTCGTTCCTACTTTAAATAGTCGCGCTGCAAGCCCATCGTCGTTCAGGCAAAGCCGTTATTTTTAAACATCCGCTTAATGTTGCGAATAGCCTGGCGTGTGCGGTGCTCATTTTCAATCAAGCCAAAGCGCACATAGCCCTCGCCGTACTCCCCAAAACCAATACCCGGGGAAACCGCTACCTGAGCCTCGGTTAATAGCTTTTTACTAAACTCAACTGAGCCCAATTCTTGATAGAACTGCGGAATCTTGGCCCAGAGGAACATGGTAGCCTTGGGTGGAGTGACCTCCCAGCCAATGGCGTTGAGGCCGCTGCATAACACATCCCGACGCGACTGATACATTGCTACAATTTGCGCCACACAACTTTGATCGCCCTCTAATGCAGCAATCGCAGCAACCTGAATGGGCGTGAACATACCGTAATCAAGATAGGATTTCATCCGCGCCAGAGCACTGATCAGTACTTTGTTTCCAACACAAAAACCGACGCGCCAACCCGGCATGTTGTAGCTTTTGGACATGCTAAAAAACTCAACAGCGATATCCCGCGCGCCTTCCACTTGCATAATCGAAGGAGCCACATAGCCGTCATAACACAGATCGGCATACGCCAAATCTTGGACCACCCAGATCGAATGCTCCCGCGCAATTTTGATCACTCTTTCATAGAATTCCAATTCCACACACTGTGCAGTAGGATTGGAAGGAAAGTTCAGCACCAACATCTTGGGACGCGGCCAACTGGTGAATATCGCCTTTTCCAGCTCAGCGAAGAATTCTTCCTCATTCTCACCCATAGGCACATGACGGATATCTGCACCAGAAATCACAAAGCCATAGGGATGAATGGGATAAGACGGATTCGGCACTAATATGGCATCACCCGGGCCGGTCGTGGCCAATGCCAGATGGGCCAGGCCTTCCTTCGACCCGAGCGTCACTATTGCTTCAGTGTTAGGATCCAGTAAGACGTCAAAGCGCCGCTGATACCAGTCGCAGATTGCCTTACGCAAGCGGGGTATACCTTTGGACTGCGAATAACCGTGGGTGTCGCCACGGCGGGCTGTTTCCACCAGTTTATCCACGATATGTTCAGGCGTGGGCTGATCAGGATTGCCCATACCGAAGTCGATAATATCTTGCCCAGACGCGCGAGCCTGCTGCTTGAGGTCACCGATAATATTAAAAACGTATGGCGGCAGACGCTCGATACGCCGAAATTGGTCATCCACAATTATCTGACTCTACTGGGCGCTCCAGCAGTCGCGCCATGATTAAAAAAACGAAGCAAACAGTACTGAGTCAGCCTCCTACTGTCAACGCGGCAAGGCCCAGTCGGGCATTATTGACCAGATTCTGAGTTCAATCCCAGGATAGTAATCAATTGATCAGCCGGCCTATAACCGGGAATCATTTCTCCCGTCTCGGTAATGATGGCTGGCGTACCGTTCACACCCATCTCCTGACCAAGCTTAAATTGTGCAGCGACCGGGTTGTCCTTACAGATGTTTTCAGGCACTGACTGCTTGCTCTTTAACTGGGTCAATGTTTCCTGCGGATTATCGGCACACCAGGCACTGACAAGCTGATTGAATCCAGGCGAGCCTGCACCCGCTCGCGGATACGCCAGGTAGCGCACTTCGATGCCATTCTTGTTGAGTTCAGGTACCTCCTGGTGCAGCTTCTGACAATAGAAACAGGTGACATCGGTAAACACGTAGATATAAGCGCGGGTCTCGCCTTCCGGAGAAAAAATGATCATGTCATCCCGATCCACTTCTGCCAGTATTTTCACTCGCTCCTGGTCGCGACGTTGCTCAGCCAAATTAACATAGCCTGCCGGGCCGACAGAGTAGAGATCACCCACAATGAAAAAATCACCCTTTAAGGTAGAGTACACTAGCGGACCTTCTTTCAATTGCACCTCGACCACACCCGGCATTTCGCTCATTTGAGCACTGATCAACTCGACACCCCCCACATTCAGTGCAGTGCGCAACGCATCCAGCTCGGCCTTGTCCAACGGCTCTGCAGCCAACCCAAGCGGTGCAACCGTCATCAGTATCGCCATCAACGCCAACTTCAAAGTTCGGTAAGTCATTCTCTGTTCCTTGTCTGCGTGGGCTTCTTCCCCACAATCATTGTTTAAAAACCACGTTCATTGGAGCAGGGTTCGCCCCATTAGTTCCTCAACCGCGAGGATGATGTTGCTCGTGTAACTCCTGCATGCGCTGCTGTGCGACATGCGTATAAATCTGTGTTGTGGAGAGATCGCTGTGCCCCAGCAGCATTTGCACCACTCTAAGGTCAGCGCCGTGATTCAGCAAATGCGTGGCAAATGCATGGCGCAGAGTATGGGGTGACAAGTGCTTTTTGATGCCCGCTCGCTCTGCATAGATTTTAATACGATACCAGAAGGTCTGGCGAGTCATTTGTGTCCCTCGGCGACTGGGGAACAATGCCTCGCATGGAATATCCTTCAGTAACTCTGCCCGTGGACCCGCCAGATAACGCTGCAACCACCGCAGGGCCTCTTCACCGACCGGCACCAGCCTTTCTTTACTGCCCTTACCGAATACCCGCACAACACCCTGATTCATACTCAGTTGCACCATTTGCAAACTCGTCAGTTCACTCACCCGCAAACCGCAGGCGTACAACAATTCCAGCATGGTGCGATCACGCAATTCGAGCACGACATCCAAATCTGGAGCCTGTAAAAGCCGATCCACTTCCGCTTCGGACAACGCCTTTGGCAGAGGCCGCCCCAAACGAGGGCTGTCCACATCCAGCGTGGGGTCGAGGCTAAGACTCCCTTCGCGCAACAGGTAGTGATAGAAACCACGCACGCAGGATAAGAATCGGGCACTGGAGCGGGGTGACTGGCCCTGCTGTAGGCGGGCTCCCAGGTAAGCCAGAAGGGTTGACCGTGTCGCTTGAGTAATCGTACTACCGTCCCTCTTCAGCAGCCACTCATTAAACTGCCTGAGATCACGACGATAGGAGGATAAAGTATTGTTACTCAAGCCTTTTTCCATCCACATGGCGTCGATATAACGTTCGATATCCGGGTGTATCAGGGGGTCCAAAGGCATGTATTTACTCTATCACAATGGTTGCATTGAGCTTACCACCGAACCCCCTTCTCTCACCATCCGGCAGACTCATTGCATCAAACACAAAAAAACGGCCCTTAGGCCGCCTTCAGCATCCGCAATAACCGTAGTAACGTGCTACAGCTTTTCTTTAATACGCGCTGCGCGACCGCTCAACTCTCGCAAGTAATACAGTTTTGCCTGACGCACGTCTCCTCGACGTTTAACAGCAATACTCTGCACCATTGGACTGTACGTCTGAAACGTACGCTCTACGCCCACACCGTGAGAGATCTTGCGCACGGTGAACGCAGAGTTCAGCCCGCGGTTTCGTTTGGCGATACAAACGCCTTCAAAACCCTGCAAACGCTCACGGGTACCCTCGATGACTTTCACCTGAACAACCACGGTATCACCGGGGCTGAACTCTGGAAGCTCCTTGCCCATCTGCTCTGCATCAAGCTCGGATATGATCTTGTTAGTGCTCATGTGGTACTCCTGTTAAATAACTCTGCAGCTTCTCAGCTAGTGCTCTGTTGATAATGTCCGTTCGCGGATATATTCCGCCAACAATGTCTCTTCTTCGACTCTCATGAACCTGCCTTGCAACAGCTCCGGGCGACGCTCATAGGTCCTTCCCAATGCTTGCTTCAAGCGCCAGCGGCGAATCTCTTCATGATTACCGCTTAACAACACGTCCGGCACACTTCTTCCCTGATAGGTTTCGGGCCGAGTGTAATGCGGACAGTCCAACAGCCCGTCTACAAATGAGTCCTCAAGCGCAGACGCCTCATGCCCCAATACACCAGGCAGTTGCCGCGTCACCGCATCGATGACTACCATGGCGGCCAATTCGCCACCACTCAATACATAATCTCCAATGGACAGCTCTTCATCCACTTCGGCTTCTATCAGGCGCTCGTCAACCCCTTCATAGCGCCCTGCAACCAGAACCAGTCCTTCCAAGCCAGCCAGCTCCATGGCTTTGCCATGATCAAATGCCTGTCCCTGGGGCGAGAGATAGATCACTCGCGTATTCGATCCTGCCGTCATCCTTGCTGCGGCAATTGCCTGCTGCAAGGGATCCATTTTCATTAACATTCCCGGGCCGCCGCCGTAAGGTCTGTCATCCACCGTTCGATGGGCGTCCACCGTGTAATCACGAGGATTACAGACGCTCAGGTTAACCTGACCCTGCCTGATCGCCCTTCCGACAACGCCATAGTCGCCTACCGCGGCAAACATTTCTGGAAACAGACTCACCAGTGCAATCCGCATTGTGTCCCGCCCAGGGCGCTCAGTCGGCCCCTCAGTCGTCGTCGAGGAACCAATCAACCTCAATCACCGCCTCATCAAGATCTACCCGAATCACTGTATTGCCGGGCAAATAGGGAATCAGGCGTTCCCGCATATCTATACTGCCTTCACACGCTTTGATGACCAACACATCGTTGGCGCCCGTTTCAATCAGATGGTCCACTAAACCGACCAACACCGTGTCATCGCCGTCCTGACACCAGACCCGCAAGCCCTGCAGATCACGCCAGTAGTACTCTCCTTGCGGCAACACAGGTAAATCGCTTACCGGTACCGAAACCTCCAATCCTTTGTAGGATTCCGCGAGGGTCCGATCATCCACGCCTGCGATGTGGGCAACGAGGCCCCTGCCGTGGCGCTTAAGCGTATCAAACTCAATCGGCTCAAAAACTCCCCGGCGCATCACCTGCCAAGCGCCAAAGCCTTGGAAATTTTCCAGCGGCTCCGTATACGAATGAATTTTTACCCAACCTTTAAGGCCATAGCAGCCGGTCACTTTACCGACCACCAACATCTCTTTGACAGCGGACTCTTTCATTAAATTAGTCCGTGTTCAGCCAGACTGGCCTATCAGGCCGCGACAGCGATATCCTTGAGCAACTTGGCCACACGGACTGAAACCTGCGCGCCCTGGCCTCGCCAGTACTCAACGCGGTCAGTATCGACGCGCAAACGCTCCTCCTGACCGCGTGCGGTCGGATTAAAAAAGCCGACACGCTCTATAAAGCGTCCGTTACGCGAGCAACGGCTATCAGTCACGGTAAGGTGGTAAAAAGGGCGCTTCTTGGCGCCACCTCGAGCAAGACGAATTGTTACCATTTTACGTAATTTCCTAAAAATAAGCGGGGACACGCTGCGATATTGCAGTAACACCCACGACAAAAACCAGCTGGCAAGCCGGAAAGGTGGCGTATCATACGGAAAATACGTCGAGTATTAAACCCCAGAACACGTTATTTTTAATCTAACCCTGCACAGATCGCTCAGCGCGTGGGGAAACTTCCGCTAGGGCCACCAGCACCTCCGGGGGGCATCATTCCGCCCAGACCACGCATCATCTTTTCCATGCCCCCGCCCTTCAGCTTCTTCATCATCTTCTGCATTTGCTTATGCTGCTTCAGGAGACGATTGAGATCCTGCACCTGAGTGCCAGATCCCTGGGTAATACGCCGCTTGCGGCTACCCTGAATCAGCTCAGGGTTGCGGCGCTCCTTGGGGGTCATGGAGTCGATCATAACCTCCATTCGTGTAAACATTTTCGTATCGACATTCTGCTGCGCCACCTGGGCCATCTTGCCCATACCCGGCAATTTATCGAGCATGCCGGTTATCCCGCCCATATTATTCATTTGCTGCAACTGCTCACGGAAGTCTTCAAGGTCGAATTTCTTACCCTTTTTGATCTTGCGCGCCAGCTTGTCGGCTTTCTTTTTATCAACTTTACTCTCTACTTCCTCAATCAGGGAGAGTACGTCGCCCATCCCAAGGATGCGCGAAGCCAACCGGTCCGGATGAAAGGGGTCCAGCGCAGTGGTCTTCTCCCCCACACCGAGGAACTTGATCGGCTTACCGGTAATCGATCTGACTGACAGGGCCGCTCCACCGCGCGTATCCGCATCGACCTTGGTCAGTATCACACCGGTCAGCGGCAGCGCCTCACCGAACGCCTTTGCTGTAATGGCCGCATCCTGGCCTGTCATGGCGTCCACCACAAACAGGGTCTCCACCGGCTTCACCGCCGCATGCAACTCACCGATCTCGGCCATCATGTCCGCGTCAACCGCTAACCGGCCCGCGGTATCGACGATCAGCACATCACTGAATTTAATTCTGGCATGCGCCAAAGCCGCCTGCACAATCGCCACTGGCTTTTGCCCAATGTCGCTGGGGAAAAAATCCACGCCGACTTCTTCTGCCAGCACCTCCAGCTGCCTGATCGCAGCGGGCCTGTATACGTCAGCACTGACAACCGTGACCTTCTTCTTGTCCCGCTCCTTGAGCAACCTTGCCAGCTTGGCGACTGTCGTGGTTTTACCCGCGCCCTGAAGGCCTGCCATCATAATGACCGCTGGGGGCGTGGTAGCCAGATTCAGCCCTTCATTGGCTGAACCCATCGTGGCCTCGAGTTCGGACTGCACAATCTTGAGAAATGCCTGGCCGGGGCTGAGACTCTGCATCACGTCTTCACCCAGCGCGCGCTCCTTGACAGCGTCTACAAAGTCCTTGACCACTGGCATCGCAACATCGGCCTCTAACAAGGCCATACGTACTTCACGCATCGTGTCTTGAATATTCTCCTCATTCAGCCGCGCCTTCCCCGAAACGGTGCGCAGGCTGTGGGACAATCGATCACTCAAACTCTCAAACATCTATATCTCCGAGGTCATTAAAGACCGAGGCGGCAATTGCTATTGATTCTACTGTGACAAGTCGGTACAAAGGGGGCAGTATACTTTACTCCGGCCCAAGCCCCAAACCGATGTCAATTTCATTACTCGCCCCGCTCTGCGCACTGCTGTATCTGGCCGCCACCGGCCTGCAATTGCTGCACCTGTCACAACAGCACAAGCAACTCGGTCGCGGTGTCTTCACACTCGGTCTGTTTGCGCTCGCGTCGCATACGCTTATCGTCTGGAAAATTGTGTTCCCCGGCGAGGGGGTCGACTTAGGGTTCTTCAAAGTTGCCGCGCTTATTTCTCTGGTGATCAATCTGGCCTGCGTCACATCTTTGACCCGGAGGCCATTACAGAACTTACTGATCGTGCTATTCCCGCTGTCGGCCCTAACGGTACTGGTAGCCACTTTTGCACCCGACACAACGCCGCTTCTAAGCCATCTTAGTGGCGGGATGATATTACACATTAGCAGTTCAATCTTGGCCTACGCGATACTCACACTAGCGGCAATCCAGGCCACAGTTCTTGCCTTACAGGACCATCAACTGAAGAATCGACACACCCGTGGAATTATCCAAGTGTTACCGCCACTGCAGCTGATGGAAGCTATGCTATTTGAACTTCTGTGGATTGGTGTGGTTCTGCTGACGATCGCTATCGCTTCAGGCGTTGTATTTATTGACGATATTTTCACCCAAAGCTTAGTGCACAAGACGACCCTGACCATCGCCGCCTGGTTGCTATTTTCCACATTGTTGTGGGGACATTATCAGCTGGGATGGCGCAGCAATACTGCTGTGCGCTTTACGCTTGTTGGCTTTGGGCTGTTGGTGCTGGCTTTTTTCGGCTCCAAGTTGGTCCTGGAAGTGATCTTGCACCGTGCCTGATCCATTGCTAAAAAAGACAATGGGGCTTGCTCCGCCGCTGGTTTTTCTTCAAGATGACGATCGCTCTTTTCTACGAGGTTCAAACCGGCTTTGAACGACGCACCGCTGGGTTTATTGTTTTCAATTCTTGCTCTACTCGTCATTCTCTCGGCCTTCTTCTCCAGTGCAGAAACCGCGATGATGACGCTCAATCGTCATAAATTAAGGCACCTGCAGAAAAACAAGATCGGAGGCGCTATTCGTGCCGGAAAATTACTGGATCGTCCAGACCGCTTGATTGGCTTGATCCTGATCGGCAACAACCTGGTCAACATTTTCGCCTCAGCCGTCGCAACAGTCATCTCCATTCGACTGTGGGGAGATGCCGGCGTCTACATCGCCACAGGCGCACTGACAGTGGTCATTCTTGTTTTTGCTGAAGTCACGCCAAAAACGATTGCGGCGCTGCACCCAGAAAGGGTGGCATTCCCCGCGAGCGTGATATTGCTCCCGCTAATGACACTCATGAGCCCTGTCGTTGCAATGGTTAATGCAGTGACCAATAGGTTGTCGCGACTGCTCGGCTTTGATCCGAAGAAAGAAGCCTATGAACATGTCTCCGCTGATGAGTTGCGAACCATCGTAACCGACGCCGGCAAGTTAATTCCTGCAAGGCACAGGGAATTATTGATCAACATCATGGATCTGGTGCAGGTGTCGGTCGATGACATTATGGTGCCTCGCAATGAAGTGTACGGCATTAATCTCGACAACACCGACCAAGAGATACTGCTTAAGATTCAATCGACCGCGCACACGCGGTTGCCGGTCTGGCGCGATGACATCAACAATATCATTGGCGTGCTGCACATGCGCAGCATCAGTCGTGTAGTGAACGGGCTGACACTGGACCGGGTCGCACTGGAACGAGAGATGGAAAAACCTTATTTTGTCCCAGCGAGCACGCCCCTACATACTCAGCTCATGAATTTTCAGGAAATGAAAAAACCGCTGGCCGTCGTTGTTGACGAATATGGCGAAGTGCGAGGCGTGGTCGCACTGGGAGATATTTTAGAGGAAATCGTCGGGGACTTTACTTCCAATATGGCTGAAACAACAAAGAGTATTCTGTTGGAACGCGATGGCAGTTACATCATCGATGGCACAGAGAATATTCGCGACATCAACAAAACGCTTGGATGGTCTCTGCCCAAAGATGGCCCGAAAACGCTAAGCGGCCTAATACTGGAATATCTGGAGTCGTTCCCCGCTGCCCCTGCGGGGCTGACCATAGGCAACTACCGTCTGGAAATTCTCGAGCTTGAAGGGAATGTTGTGCGGTCGGTGAGGGCTCAACCTCTCGTCTGATTCACCGGAATTCTGTCCGCGACGGTGCACTGCAAATCATCCAAGACTCCACGAACACATACATTTACATAAGTCGGATAGTGGTGCTTGCCTGACAGCGCTCACGTGCAAGACGCAATACTTCCTGCTTTTGCTCATTGGTGGACATGAACCAGTCGGTGATTTCCTCCGCAGAGCGGTAACACCCCATACAGATGTCATTCTCGTCCAAAACGCATATCGAAATGCAAGGTGATTTCGAATCATCAATGCTCATTCCTGCTCCTTGAGATTCGCACTATAAAGTTGACCGTTGCGAATGTAATGATCTGCACTGTAGATCAAGCCCAACTGCTGTTCCTGAGATAACTGGGACTTTATTTTAGCAGGCGATCCTAACACAAGAGAACCGTCGGGAATTTCCATACCCTCCGTCACCAATGCATTGGCGCCTATCAGACAGCCTTTTCCTACCTTCGCCCCGTTAAGAACGACAGCATTGATCCCCACCAGTGAGCCATCTCCAATGGTGCAGCCATGCAACATCGCATTGTGACCCACCGTTACGTTCTTCCCCACTGTCAGCGGGAAGCCCGGATCCGCGTGCATCACCGTACCGTCTTGGATATTACTACCCGCCCCCACTTCAATACGATCAGCATCACCGCGCAGCACGCAACTGAACCAGACACTGGCGTTCTCATGCAAAATGACATCACCGATAACCACTGCATTTGGCGCAATAAAATGTCCTTCACCCATCAGCGTCACTCGTTTATCACCCAGACTGTATTTCATGGTTGTTGTTTCCAATCGCGCTGCAAATCAAAACCCGCATCGTAGGCGACATTGGCCAGCAGCGCCAGTATAGCCGCGGTGACACCCCAAACATTGTCCTTGCCCACTTGATAATGCGGCACACGGCAAAACTCGCTGCCATAAGACATCGTTTTCAGGCGAAATATAGCGGGATCGCCAAAAACAGCCAGTGGCGCAAAAAAGACGCTATCAAATTCGCCAGGATCAACCACTAATTCAGGGGCGGCAGGCACACTGGCTACACAGGGGAAGACTTCAAAGCCAGTACGCGTCATCAGCGGCTCTAACTCTCCCAACGGCTGAATCATTCCCAATGACAAGCCGACTTCCTCCATCGCTTCACGTGTTGCAGTGTCCCAAGGCGAGAGGTCTTCCACCTCGCGCTTACCGCCGGCAAAGGCGATTTCTCCGGGGTGCAGTGGCAAATGCATCGCGCGGCGACCCAGCAACACACGAGGCTCAGTTTCTTCAGTAAGCGCCACCAGCACAGCAGCCTGTGGCCACTGACCTTCTCCCAACGGTCGCTTCCAGGCCTTTTTATACAGCGGTAGACCTGCGTCGACACGCCGCAACAGCCCAGTAGAATGGATCATGAGTGTGGCAACTCAGTGGCCAACACAACAACATCCCAGGCGGGCTGTTCGTAAGGATGGGCATCCAGCAGTGCTGCTACTGCAGCTCGGATACATTCAGCCTCACACACCAATTCCACTCGATACTCCGCCACTTTTTTACGCTCGCCCTGTTGGCCCAAAAAAGGGCTACTACCCTGCAAAGGCCGAAATTCTCCCTCACCAAGCACCTGCCAGCAGCATCTGTCGTAAGTTCCGATCCGCCCTCCCCCAACTGCAAAAACAGCGGTCTTAACCTGCTCTACATGAGATTCTGGCACATAGAAGCACAGTTTATACATTACACACCCCGTGCCTGCCGCACATAAAATTCCCGGGAAAATTGCTCCAGAACGCCGTCGTCAATCGCAGTGCGAATCGCCGCCATGTGCTGCTGATAAAAATGCAGATTATGAACGGTGTTCAGCTGGGAACCAAGAATCTCGTTGCACTTATCCAGGTGATGCAGATACGCACGGCTAAAATTCTGACAGGTATAACAATCGCACTCCACATCAAGTGGCAACGTGCTTGTCTTGTGACAGGCATTGCGCAATTTAAGCGACCCGTGCGAGGTAAACAGATTGCCGTTACGGGCGTTACGCGTAGGCATTACACAGTCGAACAAATCAATTCCTCGTCGCACCCCCTCCAACAGATCTGCAGGTGTTCCGACGCCCATTAGATAACGCGGCTTATCAACGGGCAAAATAGGACCCAGGGTATCAAGCACACTGAGCATCTCGTCTTTAGGTTCTCCAACCGACAACCCACCGATGGCATAACCGTCAAAACCGATATCGACCAGTCCGGCGAGAGATTCCCGACGCAATTGCGGATACATTCCGCCCTGCACAATACCAAACAGCGAGGCCAAACTATCTCCATGCGCAGACTTGCTGCGCAGCGCCCAGCGGAGGGACAGCTCCATCGACTGACGCGCCTCTGTTTCAGTCGCCGGATAGGGCGTACATTCATCAAAGATCATGACAATATCCGAGCCCAAACTGCGCTGGATCTGCATCGACGTCTCGGGATCCAGGAAAACCTTAGCGCCATCAACCGGTGACTGGAATGCGACACCAGCCTCTGAAATCTTTCGCATAGCACCCAGACTGAAAACCTGGAACCCGCCTGAATCTGTCAGAATAGGCCCATCCCAACCCATAAAATCATGCAGATCCCCATGCTGCTCGATGATCGCGGTACCCGGACGCAACCACAGATGGAAGGTGTTACCCAAAATGATCTCGGAACCCGTGGCGAGTATGTCCCGCGGCGACATGCCCTTAACAGTACCGTAAGTCCCAACCGGCATAAACGCAGGTGTTTCTACTTTGCCGCGCGAAAAAACTAAACGTCCACGTCTGGCCGAACCATCGTTGCCTAACTGCTCAAACTGCATGTCACACTGGCCGCTCATGGTTAACTCTGATCCTTCTGTTCACTCGTTATAAACATGGCGTCACCGTAACTAAAAAAGCGGTACTCCTCCTCTATGGCCTTTGAATATGCCGCCATTATAGCCTCCCTACCTGCAAAGGCACTCACCAACATCAGCAGTGTTGATTCAGGCAAATGAAAGTTGGTAACAATGGCGTCTACACTATGGAAACGATACCCGGGGTAAATAAAAATGTTGGTGTCCCCAACGAAGGGCTGTATATCGCCGGTGGCCATACTAGCAGACTCCAGGGAGCGCACAGCTGTTGTACCCACGGCAATGACTCGACCTCCACGCGATCGTGTTTCGCGTACCGCCGCACACACGACCTCACTCAACTCGACAAATTCACTGTGCATCACATGTCGTTCGATGTCTTCTTCTCGCACTGGCTGGAACGTACCCGCGCCGACATGCAGGGTCACGGCTACTCGTCTAACCCCAAGGGCATCGATCTGTGCCAGTAAATCCTCGGTAAAATGCAAGCCCGCAGTGGGCGCAGCGACCGCACCTTCACGCGCAGCATAGACCGTCTGGTAACGGTCCTGATCAGCGCTATCATCCACGCGCTCAATATAGGGAGGCAGGGGCATATGACCAATGTGCCGCAGAATCTCAGCCAGCGCAGTGCTGCCCTCACAGGACACACAAAACAGATCCCCCGCACGCCCGGTGACAACCAACTGAAAAGGGCCGGGGTCACACTCTGCCGTTTCGCACAGATGAATAACCGACCCGGCCCGCGGAGATTTACTGGCTCGAATATGGGCCACAGCGGTGTGTGAACCCGTCAGCCGCTCAATCAGAACCTCCACTTTGCCGCCGGTGACTTTTTGTCCCCACAACCTCGCGGGGATCACCCGAGTGTCATTAAAGACGAGTAAATCATTAGAACTCAGAAAATCAGGCAGCTCGTAAAAACGCTGATGACGCACGCCTCCTTCTTCGCCGTCCAGCACCAAAAGCCTGCTCGCACTGCGTTCAGACAGCGGGTGCTGGGCAATCAATTGCGGGGGCAAAAGGTAATTGAAGTCGCTGCGTTTCATAGATAAAAAAGCCGGCACAGGGCCGGCTCTGGGAAGCAAGCCCGGAAGCTTACTTCTCTTCTTCCTCGGCAGGAGCTGCTTCAGCGGGCGTGTCTTCTGCAGCAGGCGCTTCTTCTACAACAGCAGCCTCCTCTTCAGCGGGCGCTTCTTCGACCGCAGCCTCTTCAGCGGGCGCTTCTTCGACAGCAGCCTCTTCAACGGGAGCCTCTGCTAGAGCTGCTTCTTCCGCTGGCGCCTCAACAGCGGCCTCTTCTTCAACCACAGGCTTGGCAGGCAGTGTGACTTTGATCAAGTCTTCTGCCAACAGGATGCGTGCCTTTTCTTCACCATTAACGGCCTTTTTATTGGCATCTTTAACAGCGTAACGCTCGTCACCACGTTTGTAGATGCTGTATTCAGCCGTTTTTTTAACTAATTTCATCGCCATGCTCTTTTCTCCCTAGATACTCAGATTAATCGCGCCACTGTGAGCGACATTCATAGATTCAGTTCACATCGGAACCGGCGGGCAGTGTACAGGCAAAATTTCCTAAGGTTAAGGAAATTTATTGAAGTTTCATTTTAGATTGTTATAATCGCGCGCTCTGCAGGGAGCGTCGTCTATAGTGGCGTCATCCCAGCCCTCTTTGCCGGAGTGGTGAAATTGGTAGACACGTCGGATTCAAAATCCGATTCTCGCAAGAGAGTGCCGGTTCAAGTCCGGCCTTCGGTACCATTATTTTTATAGCATATTTCTCATTTTTTCTGGCTTTACTCGCAACAGAAGTGGGAAAGAAGTAGGGTATTCCTCTACTGTGTTTTTTAAACTGAGAATCGATATAGTTTATACTGCTCTATCACCGCAACCATCAGCGCCAACAAAGAAAATAGTGAACAATCAACTCAACAAAATTTATGATGCTTTTGCACAAACCTACGAAGAGAATCGTGGGCAGTTTGATATGTCTGATGTTTTAGATGGCTTTTACTCGACACTAAACCTGGAAAATGGGAAATTGCTTGATCTAGGATGTGGAGCGGGCGAGCCAGTTGCTCGTTACTTTACGGATCATAACTGGTCAGTCGTCGGTGTGGATTTTTCAGAACAGATGATTAGACTAGCATCTAAATATGCACCAGAAATGCAAACAATGCATGCAGACATCAGTGAAGTTGCGTTCGAATCAAATCAATTTGACGCAATCATAGCAAGCTACAGCTTATTCCATATTTCAGTCGATAAACACACAGACATGTTTAAAAGACTTCACAAGTGGCTTTGTCCAAATGGAAAAGCATTGTTTACCTATGCAACGGAAGAGTACACGGGTAAAAAATCATTTGATGGCTACAAAAATTTTATGGGGCAGGAGCTATATTACAGCCACAAAGCTCCCGATGAACTGTATGTTGATTTAGAAGATATTGGTTTCAATATTGATTCCATCGATTACAGAAATATCGGTGGTGAAACATTTCTGTGGGTTACCGTCAGTAAACGTCCACTGTAGACATTCAATCGACGTCCGCACTGGTGTCCTCTTAGCCCCATCAGTACCTAGCGTTATGGCAGACTGACCACCTTCAGACAATTCCTGGCCCCGTGGCGCCATCGAACCCTATTTCCTTCAGGGTCTCCCACTCTTCGTCAGAGCGCACACCCTCAGCGATCACGATCACACCGATAGAATGACCTACGGTACACAGATTACCCAATAAGTTTTGGTTTGCTGTATTTTCGTTGATGTCGCGTACAAAATTGGCATCAACTTTTAGATAGTCCAAGCCCACATCATGCAGCTCGCCCAATGCCGCCAGCTGGTGGCCCATATGCTCGATACCGATTTTAGCGCCGTACTCCTTGACCCGGCTGCACAGCAATTTGAAGCCACTGAGATGACGAAAAGCCATTGGTTCGGCTAATTCCATCCACAGTTTTTCTGCTGCATCTGCATGTACAAATAACTGCTCGCTAATCCATTCAGCAAAGGACGGCTCCACCACAGCCGCCACTGACAAATTGACACTAACCGGCTGGCCTGTTTCTTCAATTTTTTGCAGTGCCAGTTGGACCACTTGCTGATCCAACATACGTGACATCTCGAGCCTGTTAACCCAAGGTAGGAATTGGCCAGCGGTGATAAGTTCTCCCTCCCATGCAAGGCGCACTGGCGCTTCAATATGTAACAATCCGCCATCGGTGCCGATGGCCGGAAAGGTGGCAAGCGAGAAAAGGCCCTCGCTAAACGCGTGGTCAAATATATCACGCCAATGGACCATCTGTTCTCGCACGGAGGTCAACGATATATCGCCTTTTGCCGCGATATTAATGCGTGAAATCCCTTCGTTAGCAGAGATCAACATAGAACTGTCCAGACGAGTCATGATCTCGCCAATGGTGTCCCCCTGCTGATAGAGGGTCGCAGCAGTAGGCAAGCGCACATCATCATCGATACTGCGGTCTTCGAGGACTGCTCTAAGCGCCTGTTGAATTTCTTTCGCGGCCTGATCCGCTTGTATGGCACGCGGGACCAGCAGTGCGAAATCTGACCCATTCAGACGACAGGCGGCCGAACGGCTGTGGTCCGTGACGATACTGTTCAAGCCCGCGCCCATGTCCGCGATCATACTATCAACGAACGTATGCCCATATTTTTCATTGAGCCCCATGAGTCCAGTCAGCCGCACCAAACAAATACTGCCAGCTGAATTAACATCATCACTGTGCAAGGCCGCATCCAGTGATCTCATGAATGGCTCACGGTTCATCAGTCCACTCACCTTATCGACATGAGATTCACGCTGCCATTTTTCAAGTCGCTTGGCCTCCTGCGCCAGCATCTGCCTGATTCTTTCAGACAGGTTATTCATCGAGTTCACTACCTGGCGAAACTCCAGTGTTTTCGGCTCGGGGATGGAAATAAAACGACGTTCGCCAATTGCCTTGGCTTGGTCTACCACGTTCTCAAGCGGTCGCAATATAATCTTAAGCAGATAACTGCCCAACGCACCGGCCAGAATCATGACCAACAGAAACACTATCGCCATCTTCTGCGTGCTATGCCACAGCTCAGCATAGGCAAAGCGAGAATGACTGCGCAGTTCAAGCAAACCTACCTGCTGCCAACCCTGCATTACACTGGCAATGCCCGGCTCCACCTCAATGGGAAAAAGCCTCATAAACCAGTCGGGAGCGTCCCCTGTATACTGGGTATCCTGGCGCAAGATAGTGACCACTCCCTCGGGGTCAGTGAGTTGAATTAGCTCATAAAAACCCGTATCAAATTGCGCTGAGAGAGTGAGTTCCAACAACACCTCGTCAGCATCCTGCTGCGTAAGCGAAAGCGCCAACGCTGCAGCGTTATCGGAATTCTTCATGCTTAACTGCTGCTGGAGATAAGTCTTCGCCGAGAGACTACTCACGATAACACTACCCACAAACACAAGGGTCAACAAAAATATGACCGCCAGCCAAAGTTGCTTATATAAAGACATATCAGTACTCCCTTGCATTCATGGCTTAACCCAACCCTTCTGCTGCTGCACGCTGAAGCACATCGCGCCAGCGTGAAAGCTTGGCCCCAGGATCGGTGGTAGCCGGCGCCGCGGCACCTCCAACCCATAAACCATTGCTGTTGAACCCATAGACGGGTGTCAGGTCTTTTCGACTGGAAGCTGGGCGCACTGAGCGGATCAGATTATCAAGAATCATGGGGTCGGCTGAAGGAGCGGCATAATAAGCCAACACCATGTGCGCTGCGTAAACGTTGCCATTGCGGCCATCCATTAGCGCCTTGACGTAGGTAATGCGCAGTCTATTCACATCAACACCGGCCAAGATCAGGGTTGCATACTTGGCGATGGCAAAATCCTCGCAGTCAACCTCGCCATTACCCATGGTCTCTAGCGGTGTCGCCCAATAGTCTTTCTGCCCCCAAGCCTCAGGGTCTTCCGCCCAGCGAATCTTCGAGTTGAAGAAATGATTTACCTTGACCAGTTTCTGCTCGTCTGGGAGATCCTGAATATCGTCAATCATGACGCGCCACTGAGCCACTAGGTCAGCCGCATTCTGGCCATACCGGCTCAGCGCTAAGGCTTGCATACGGTCTAGATCGGGCTTTGCCAGCACTAGAGTGCCGGTCAACAGAGACACAATGACTAGCCAGCGCAGGATATTGATGCCTAAAGGCATATTCAGCGGTCCATATTAAGTATGGTCGTTTACAGCAAGGCGAATAGAACCGGGATCACGTGATAGCCGGCTGCGCACGCCTCGAAAACGTATTTTCGTTCAGCGACAGCCTATAGTGCCACAAATCGACACTATAATGTCCCGGCACGCAATGCCTCAATGGCTATCTGAGCTTAGACTCCACAAAAGTGGTCAGACTACCCACCGTGGCGAAAACATCGGCACTAATCTCATCATCATCAACCGTAATGCCATATTGCTCTTCAAGACTGGCCAAGATGCCAATAACAGACATGGAATCCATTTCCGGTATCGCGCCCAAAACGGGGGTATCCGGGTGTGGCATGATGGCACCAACAGAAACACCCAGATTTGACTGCAGGATCGCGATGACATCTGACTGAATATCCATAACTCTCTTTATTACCGTTAAATGCGTTGTGTGGGAGAATGAAATGGAAATAGCTGCAATTAACCCACCGAATAGCACTATGCTAACCTTGCACCAAAATCTTCTCAAGGTGGAATTTTGACCCGAAACGCTTTCGCGGTAACCTTTAACGACAACAGCAGATACATCTGTGTCGCCCAACGATGGAAATGATTTTTCTGGAACTCAGTGGGCGATGACAGATCTCGCGCCAACACCACCAACAGGAGACGTCACAGTCGCCACACTTTCAATTTTGCAGCTTCTAATTCTTCCCGATCTAAAACAGATTTAAGATCTATCAACGTGGCGCCTTCGTCCATCATCTCTCCATACTCCGCCACGCTCATTTGAAGGTATTGCGCATGCGGAACAGCAAGAATAACTGCCTGACAGCCTCTTAAATCCTCTCGCTCGCAAAGCGCTATCCCATACTCTGAAAGCGCCTCTGCGGCATTAGCCAGAGGATCGTGCACCATTACTTCACAACAGTACTCCAGCAGCTCATCGATAATGTCCACCACTTTTGAGTTACGCAAGTCGGGGCAGTTTTCCTTAAATGTCAGACCCAATACAGCAATCTTAGCGCCACTCACCCGGTGGCCGTGCTGCACCAATCGCTTGACCGTTTGCTCAGCCACAAACTTTCCCATATTGTCGTTTGTCTTGCGTCCAGCCAGAATAACCTGCGGATGATGGCCAACCGTCTCTGCCTTATACGTCAGATAGTAGGGGTCGACACCAATACAGTGGCCTCCGACCAAGCCAGGCCGAAAAGGGAGAAAATTCCATTTGGTGCCTGCCGCCTCCAAAACATCAAGCGTATCAATACCCAGGCGGTTAAAAATCACCGCCAATTCATTCATTAGCGCAATATTAAGATCTCGCTGTGTGTTTTCAATAACCTTGGCCGCTTCAGCAACTTTAATCGTTGCCGCTCGATGCGTGCCCGCCGTCACTACCTCGCCGTAGAGCCTGGCTATTTTATCGAGCGTTTCCGGTGTATCCCCGGAAACAACTTTGATGATTGTTTCCAGGCGATGCTCCTTGTCTCCAGGATTAATACGCTCAGGAGAGTAGCCAACATAAAAGCCGCCCTCGATGTCAGCGCTATTGGAGCTCCGGCCGGCCCAAGATAATCCCGACGCTTGCTCTAATATCGGGACGCAAATTTCTTCCGTACAACCAGGATAAACCGTCGATTCAAAAATCACTGTAGTCCCCGGTCGTAGATGTGCACCTACGGAGCGACAAGCACCTTCAAGAGGCGAAAGATCGGGCCGTCGGGCCTCGTCGATCGGGGTGGGCACAACCACGATGATAATCTGTGCCTCAGACAACTTACTGGCATCACTGCAAAACTCAAGCATAGTCGCCGCAGCCAACTGCTTCGGCTCCACTTCACCACTGGGGTCGGTGCCGGCCCGATAAAAATTCAGCTTTTCGACATTCAAATCCAAACCAATAGTGCGACGCAAGCGACCAAAAGCCACTGCCAGAGGCAATCCAACATATCCAAGGCCAACGATTGCTATCGTGTCTAAAGCTCCCATCCGCTATCTATCCTCTGTCTAACTACCCAAAACCCACGGCATCATTTATGCAAGACTTGTAAGAAGTTTACACACCGTAATACCCTAGATGCTAGCAAACAGGCCTAAGCAATAAAATGTTTATTATCATTATTCTTGATTGAGCACGCCATTTAGTTCATACAATGGCGCTCTCTTCACTCCTACCAGCATTTACACCAGCGAAACAGAAGTATAGTGTTTGCTTCTGAATATTTCTATCGAGGGACATAACGTGGCATTCGACTTTCTAATTCCCAAATTAGAGACTCAAACCGGCATAGTCGGCAACATCAGCCTTTACAGCTACAGCAGCACTTTGTTCGCCTTTATTACTCTCGCTATATTCATCTCCATCTCCAGGCGACATAATCCAGTGGGTAACGCCTTGCTGACCGCGAGCATTTTAACCGCGGCATGGGCAGCAGTCGTGGTTATATCAACCTTGCTGGTCAGCCCCATTTTCCTGGCGATACAACTGGCCGAGGCGGCTCGTAACGGCGCTTGGATATTTGTTTTGCTAAAGCTACTTTCCTTACGATTACAAGGCACCGATCACATACTGGCAAGCAATCGATGGGTCCCTTGGTATTACCTAAGTTGTACCATGATTGTCGTTTTACTCATCAGCATTGATCCTCTGCTGGAGAAGATGCCTTCACTGTTCAATATTTCCTTGTATACAAACTCCGGTGGTTGGCTTGCAATGTCTATTGTGAGCTTGTTACTGCTGGAACAATATTACCGCAATAGTAATGATGCTGAACTCTGGCTCACCAGGCAACTGTGTCTGGGTCTAGGTATATTGTTCGCTTTCGACCTTTTTATGTATGCAGAGGGACTTCTGTTCCGCCAGCTGAATCAGAATGCGTGGCAAGCACGAGGGCTTATTAGCGCAATGGCTGCCATCCTAATTGGCATCAGCGTTAGCCGCACTGCTGGCAAAGAGGTTATAGCGAACCAGCAAGCCTTTCGCACTTCAAGACATTTTGCCTTCCATGCTCTCACCTTGATGGCCTCGGGTGTCTACCTCATTGCAATGGCCCTGACAGGCTATTCGATTCGCTATCTGGGGGGCAGTTGGGGTGGCGTATTACAAATCACATTTTTGTGTGCCGCTGGCCTGACTTTGGTTGTATTGCTTTTCTCTGGACGGATTCGGGCCAGCGTCAGGGTGTGGCTGAGTAAAAATTTCTTCAGTTACAAATACGATTACCGAATTGAATGGCTGGAATTCACTGAAATTCTCGCAAGCGGCGAGACCGACATCCCTGAAAATATCACCCGCGCTGTTGCCAACCTAGCTAAAAGCCCAGGAGGAGTCCTCTGGAGCAAAACCGATGGCGGGCGTTTCACTATTGCGGCCAACTGGGACATGCCGATGCCTCAAGCAGATATCAATCTAAGCGGACTGCCCGAATGGCTACAAACCAATGAATGGATTATTGATCTACGAGAATGGCAAAGCGATCCAGACGTATATCGAAATCTCGCACTGCCGGCGATGGTAAGTGCTATTCCTCAAGCCTGGCTAATTATACCGCTTTTATTTGGCGACAAACTGCAAGGCATTGTATTACTTCGCGAATCTGAGGTCGCAGGAGACCTCAACTGGGAGGACAGGGATCTACTAAAAGTGGCCGGCAAGCAGGCAGCGAGTCACCTGGCGCAGTTTCAGGCCGATCAGGCGCTGGTTGAATCGCGTCAATTCGAAGCGTTCAACCGCCTTTCAGCCTACGTCATCCACGACCTCAAGAATATTCTCGCGCAACTTTCTCTGATCGTTGCAAATGCAAAAAAGCATAAGAAAAATCCTGAGTTTATTGATGACATGGTTGATACCGTTAGCAATACGGTGGACCGAATGAGCAAATTAATGACGCAATTGCGCAGTGAGACGTTGCGGGCACAACAACAAGAATTCAAACTGATGGAATTGCTGGAAAAGGCTGTGGATGCCTGTAAACTTCGTAACCCCACCCCCGAGCTCACAGTGGTGGATAATACGTTAACATTGTCGTGCGACAGTGATCGGCTGCGAACAGTATTTGAACACTTGATACAAAATGCCCAAGAAGCAACCAACGAGAGAGGGGAAGTGACTGTCCGGCTATTGACCGGATCCGGCTTTGCCATCGTGGAAATTGAGGACAACGGCACGGGAATGGATGAACAGTTCATCCGACACCGTCTGTTCAAGCCCTTCGACTCCACAAAGGGCCTGACAGGTATGGGTATAGGCGTATTTGAGAGCCGCGATTTCATTCATAGTCTGGGGGGTGAAATAAACGTGATAAGTGCAGTGGGGCAGGGTTCTATATTCCGTGTGCTCATACCCTGTGTTAACCAAGCGGATGCCGGGCATGCATCCCCCATTTCTTAAGGTAGATTGTCATTGAAAGATCGCAAAAGGAAACTGCTGGTTGTAGAAGACGATAAGGGGCTGCAAAGCCAATTACGCTGGGCCTTTGATGACTTCGAGGTGACTATCGCTGGCGATCGCGCGGAAGCTATTAGCCAGGTGCGTCGTATCGAACCGAATGTCGTTTTACTGGACTTAGGCTTGCCGCCCGATCCTGGCGGTGTCACCGAGGGACTCGCTACCCTGAGTGAAATTCTTTCACTCACACCTGCAACCAAAGTCATCATTCTTACCGGAGATGATAATTACGCCAACGCAGTCAAATCCATTGCACTGGGCGCCTATGACTTCCACCAAAAACCCGCTGACCCCCAAATGCTGGCTCTACTCGTGGACCGCGCCTACCACGTGAATGCACTGGAACTCGAAAATCGCAGACTCCAGAATCATAATCATAATCAGAACATGCCTTTAATGGGGATCATTACATCCAGCCCCCAAATGCTCAAAGTCTGTCGTACGATCGAAAAAATAGCCCCTTCAGACATTACCACATTAGTATTGGGAGCAAGCGGAACCGGCAAGGAACTCTGCGCGCGTGCGCTACACGAGTTGAGCCCACGAGCTAACCATGCATTAGTGGCGATCAACTGTGCCGCGATACCGGGGAATCTACTAGAAAGTGAGCTTTTCGGCTACGAAAAAGGTGCTTTTACCGGTGCAGTGAAACAGACACCAGGGAAGATTGAGTATGCGGATAAGGGCACCCTATTTCTGGATGAAATTGGGGACCTGCCCATGGAACTGCAGGCTAAACTTTTGCGCTTTCTACAGGAAAGAGTGGTAGAACACATTGGAGGGCGTAAGGAAATTCCCGTGGATGTACGTATCGTCTGTGCCACGCACCAGAACTTGGAAGACTTGATTTCAAAGGGTCTGTTCCGCGAAGACTTATATTACCGTATTAGTGACATTGTACTCGAAATACCAAGTCTCAAGGAGCGTGAAGGCGACACTCTTCTATTGGCCAAATCATTTCTCAATCAGTGGAACAAGGAATATAGAAGCTCGGCAAAATGCTTTTCCGCTGGAGCTATTGCGGCTATGGCAGCCTATGACTGGCCAGGCAACGTGCGTGAACTGGAGAGCCGCGTAAAACGCGGGGTAATTATGGCTGATGGCAGCCAGATAAGCGCTGAAGGCCTCGAATTGGCCAGCAGTAAGGAAGAGTCCATGCCGGAAACCCTCAAAGTGATACGAGACAAGGCGGACTATACTGCTGTGCTTCAGGCCATGAGCCACACCAACCAAAATGTAACCGAAGCAGCCAATGTGCTGGGAATTACCAGGCCAACCCTATACAAACTACTGGAACGTATGGGAATACGACACTAGACAGCCGGGCATTGTCGTTGGCACATATTCATCGCACAATCCATCCTATCGTCGTGCTTCAATTAAGCTACAATAAAGACCTCTTGCAGACGAGCTCTCCCCATCGATTTCATCGCAATGCCAGACCTGATTCATCAGTCTATTCCCCACAGTGCGCAGGTCACGCCAGACGCACCCGCGCTGCTGTTTAAGGACCAGACATTCACCTACAGGCAGGTGCAACACAGGGTGGAGCAGACCGCCAGCGCACTATTGGGCCTAGGAATCGGGCCTGGAGAGAGGGTTGCGGTGTATCTACCGAAGCAACCAGAAGCCGTGTTCAGTCTGTTTGGCGCCGCAGCAGCCGGCGCCTGTTTTGTGCCCATCAACCCGCTACTTAAACCGCATCAAGTCGCGTATATCCTTACCCACTGCGGTGTCAAAGTATTGATTACGTCTGCCCCACGCCTAGCTTTACTCGTGGGGGTATGTGATACCTGTCCTGATCTACACACGATCGTTCTGGTAGAAGATCAGGCGCCAGAAGAGGCGACCCCGCTCCCACAACGGCTTATGGGCTACAAAGCGTTTTGTGGCTTATCCGGCGACAACCTGGAACCGCACCACCGTATCGACACTGATATGGCCGCTATCTTGTACACCTCAGGCAGTACCGGCAACCCCAAGGGTGTAGTCTTGTCCCATCGCAACATGGTGGCCGGAGCACACAGTGTCACCGGTTATTTGGGCAATTCTTCTGCTGACCGCGTACTTGCGGTGCTACCCCTTAGCTTCGATGCGGGGCTCAGCCAGCTCACCACGGCCTTTTCAGTAGGTGCTGCCGTCGTCCTGATGGACTACTTACTGCCCCGCGATGTACTGCGGGCGGTGGTGCGCTATGGGATCACTGGTTTAGCGGCAGTACCGTCACTTTGGAATCAGCTCAAAGAGCTTGAATGGCCAGTCCAAGCAACACAATCACTGCGTTACATCACTAACACGGGTGGTGCCATGCCAGTATCAACTACCCGGACGCTGCAACAAATCCTGCCGTCGACCGATATTTTCTTGATGTACGGCCTCACTGAAGCCTTCCGTTCAACCTATCTGCCTCCAGATCAGGTGAATGTTCGCCCACATTCAATCGGCAAAGCGATTCCCAATGCTCAGATCCTAGTGATTAATGCAGAAGGCAGGGAGTGTGCGCCCAACGAACCTGGTGAACTGGTTCATTGCGGCGTACTGGTGAGCCTAGGTTACTGGAATGATCCCGATGAGACAGCTAAACGCTTTAAGCCCTGTCTGCATAGCTCGCCCGAGATGGCCTCCACAGAATTGGCCGTATGGTCTGGCGACCAGGTGATGAAAGATGAGGAAGGCTATCTTTACTTTATCAGCCGCAACGATGAAATGATCAAGACGTCTGGCTATCGGGTGAGTCCCACTGAGATAGAAGACATTATCCACGGCACCGGCCTAGTCACCGAGGCAGTGGCTATGGGATTACCTCATGCTGCACTCGGTCAGGCCATACTGCTGGTCGTTACCCCTGCTCTAGGCGCGAAGGTAGATGACACCCTAAAAAATGCAGTGTTAAGTCGCTGTCGCAGAGAACTGCCGAATTTTATGGTGCCCGCAATAGTCACCGTGCAAGACACTCTGCCCCATAACTCCAACGGTAAAATCGACCGACGCAGGCTGTCTGAACAGTATCAAACTATGTTTCAGGATGATTCACCATGAGCAAGATAAAAGGTATGGCTGAAACACCAAAGCATGCACCAATGAATCAGTTCGAAGTCGCAGATAATTGCCTGCGAATAGGCGGACAACCGCTTGTCGATATCGCTAGGCAGGTGGGTAATACTCCCTTTTATGCCTATGACCGCAAGGTGATGCGCACGCAGGTAGAGCAGTTACGCGCTGCGCTGCCGGCTGAAATCCACTTGCACTATGCAATGAAGGCCAACCCCATGCCTGAGGTCGTACGGTATCTGGCAGAAATTACTGAGGGATTGGACGTGGCTTCTGCAGGCGAACTCAAGGTAGCCCTAGAGGCTGGCGCTAAACCAGCCAACATCAGTTTTGCCGGCCCAGGGAAATCAGATGCCGATCTACACGCTGCGGTAAACAGCGGGGTGATCATCAACATGGAGTCTAATGCTGAAATGCTGCGTATCGCGGCACTGGCTGAGGGGAAGCCCATCCGCCCCCGTGTCGCTATTCGTATCAATCCTGATTTTGAGCTCAAGTCGGCTGGCATGAAAATGGGCAGCGGTCCCAAACCCTTTGGGATAGATGCCGAGTGCGTGCCAGCAATGCTAGAGACCCTCGGAACACTGCCCTTGGAATTCATGGGATTCCACATTTTTAGCGGCTCACAGAATTTGCGTGAGCAGGCCATTATCGAAGCCCAAACCAAGACCTTCGAGCTCGCCTTCCGTCTCGCTCAATTCGCCCCGTCACCTGTACGTTGGCTCAATATCGGTGGCGGTCTGGGCGTGCCCTACTTCCCCGGAGAGCAACGTCTGGATTTAGCCTCCATCGGCGCCAACCTATTACCTCTGATCGAGGCCGCCCGGGGAAAGCTTCCAGGGGCAGAAATCGTAATGGAACTGGGCCGTTATCTCACTGCCGAAGCGGGCATTTACGTCTGCGAAGTGGTTGACAGAAAGATCTCCCGTGGGCAAACCTTCCTTATCACCAATGGCGGCCTGCACCACCATCTCGCTGCCTCGGGAAATTTCGGACAAATCATTCGGAAAAACTATCCCTTGTGCCTGGGTAATCGAATATCTGCGGATGAACTGGAGGAGGTCAATGTCGTGGGGCCGCTGTGCACCCCACTGGATGTGCTGGGCAATAAGGTTATTCTGCCGCGGGCGGGTCCGGGAGACCTCATAGTGGTATTCCAGTCCGGGGCGTACGGATTCAGCGCCAGTCCAAAAGATTTCCTGAGCCACCCTCATCCGACAGAGATTTTGCTCTAGATTCTCGGCACACTACCATTGTGCATGTTGGAGAATCATTCCTTGGCTCTGAATAGTCACAATCCGTCTTTCTAATCAAACGTCGTCATTGCCCTGAGCATCGTTGGATTCATCAACTCAGGTTAGAGCCTGCTCTAACCCATAAGTGTCAGAAAATTTTACACTTTCTGAGTATTGTCAGTTTTTCAAATGCCATTAGCCCATTAAGTTGTTGTAAAATATGGTTAAAGCGGAATTGGCTCGAATATTGCTTCAATAAACTTGCATGAATAAATTAAGCTTCCGTCATCGGTATTTATAGGGCACTATGAGTGATGGATTTAATACTAATAATTCTGGGTATAGTGGGCTCCGCTGCTATTGTCATAGCAGCCTATGTTTTCGCTGTGACGTCCCGAAATTACATCTCATCGGATAAGAAGCGTAATGTGCTGGACTCCGCTGAGCCTGCACTGCGCTTGGTACCGCGCAGCTCCAAAGATCGCCGGGATGGCAAGCCGGTGACATTTCCTCTCGCCGCCAACGGCATTCTGCTGACCAACGATCGTCGCACACAGACTGATCGGCGGGCAGCAGCCTAAACCACCACATTACCGATGGACGCTGCCAGCTAAGAACATAAGCTCGCTGAGCCGGCAACATTAGGCACTTTGGCACAAAGCGACTAAACCTTGGGATCAATTTGCTCTTTCTTGAGCTTCTGTATACGTTCCAGCTCACTCTTGTAGGTAGCGGTGATCTTTTCCACGCCAGAATCTGTCAGGCCCCCGTCATTCCCGCCAAGGGCATAGGTGGTGTAATAACCAGAGGCCGACATCAGCCCATAGGAAACCATCTTAATATCGACACCCTCATCCTTAATAGTATTGGCGAGGTCAATAAAACGGTTCAGGCACTCAAGGTGGATTTGATGATCGGTTTTGATGTCTGTCTTGCTCATGGCTAATCGCGACTCCTAGTTGATCGTGTATAAAGTGCAGCATTTTACCATTTAGTATCGCGTTTGGGCTAATGTTCCGGTGTGATGCCGCCACTGCGGTATACTCCATCGCCATGAGCAATGCCCAAAAAATATTACAATCTGTCTTTGGCTACGGATCTTTTCGAGAACCCCAAAGCGAAATCATTCAGACCCTCATCGAGGGTGGTGATGCCCTTGTATTAATGCCCACAGGTGGAGGGAAATCCCTCTGTTATCAGATTCCCGCTTTGGCCAGAGACGGATGTGGCATCGTTATCTCTCCCCTGATCGCCCTGATGCAAGATCAAGTCAGCGCCATGAGGCAACTTGGCGTTCGCGCGAGCTTCCTTAACTCTACGCTGGACGTCAGAGCAGCACGGGCAGTAGAAGAGGATCTACTGTCCGGCAATCTTGATCTACTGTATATCGCCCCGGAACGCCTGACTCAGGAACGCTGCCTGACTCTACTGCAGCAGTCTGATATCGCGTTATTTGCCATTGACGAAGCACATTGCGTTTCCCAATGGGGACATGATTTTCGCGCTGACTACCTGAAATTAAGTCTTTTGCACCAACATTTCCCCAATATTCCACGGATAGCCCTTACCGCCACAGCGGACGCGCGCACACGCGCCGAAATTATTATGCGACTGGATCTGAGCAGGGCCAGACAGTTTATTGCCGGCTTTGATCGACCCAATATCCACTACCGTATCGCACTCAAAGACAACCCCCGATCGCAGTTGCTGCGTTTTTTACAGGATGGGCATCAACAGCATGCCGGGATCGTCTATTGTATGTCCCGCAAAAAAACCGAAGAAATCGCGCTTTGGTTGCAAGGCCAGGGGTTTAACGCCCTGCCCTATCATGCAGGTCTACCCTCTGATACTCGGGCTGACCATCAGACGCGTTTCCTGCGCGAAGATAGCATTATCATCGTTGCCACCATCGCCTTTGGCATGGGGATAGACAAGCCGGATGTGCGCTTCGTCGCACACATGGATATGCCCAAAACGGTTGAATCCTATTATCAGGAGACAGGTCGCGCTGGCCGGGATGGCGAACCCTCTGACGCATGGATGATTTACGGGCTGCAGGACGTAATTAAACTGCGACAAATGATGGCCTCCTCCGAGGGTAGTGAAGAACATAAACGGGCAGAGCAACACCGTTTGAATGCCATGCTCGGCCTGTGCGAAATCACCACCTGCCGGCGTGAGGCCCTACTGAACTATTTTGGCGAACCCCAGCCCAAGCCGTGCGGTAACTGCGACACTTGCCTTGAACCGATCGACACCTGGGATGGCACCGATGCTGCCCGTAAGGCACTTAGCGCTGTCTATCGCACCGGACAGCGCTTCGGAGTCAATCATCTGATTGATGTATTGCGCGGGGCAGAGAATGCAAAAGTATTGCAGTTTGATCACCATCATCTACCCATCCATGGAGTTGGGACAGCACTGAACAACAAGCAGTGGCGCTCGGTGTTCAGACAACTCGTAGGCCGGGGATACTTGAACGTCGACATGGAGCGTTTTGGCGCACTGCGCCTGGAAGAGAAATGCCGTCCGTTATTACGCGGCGAAGAGGCAATAATGTTGCGCCGCGAAACCACAGCTAAAACGGCACGACAGCAAACCAAAACGGCACTGCCCAGCGATATCGATATTACACTCTGGGAAGCACTGCGAGAATGCAGACGCGAATTGGCAGAGGAGCAAGGTGTTCCCCCCTACGTTATTTTTCACGATCGCAGCCTGAAAGAAATGTGTAGCGCCCTCCCCCGCAATCCAACCCAGTTCGGACAGATCACAGGCGTTGGCGAGCGCAAGCTAAAAAAATATGGAAAGGCCTTTTTGCAGGTCATTGAGGGACATCTTCAACACACCTTTGGTGCGACACGTTCACTGTAAAACCGTTATTCACAATTCGCGTCAAATTGACCAACGGTGTCTAATCGGGTAATTTCAACGCCTAATTCTCAGCGAGGTCACCAGTGTGAGCAAAAAAATACCCCGATCTAACAATGATAATTACAGCCTCGAGATCATAGGCGAGCGTCAGGCCTTCATAGAAGAGAACACACCCGCCAAACTCGAGCACACTAAGCAATTTTCGTTCGATCCTGCCGAGATGGCGGGAAATATCGAGAATATTTTTGGGGTGGCCCAAATCCCCATCGGTCTAGCGGGCCCATTACTGGTCAATGGTGAACATGCCAAAGGCGAGTTTTACGTCCCCATGGCGACTGTAGAAGGCACAATGCTGGCCAGTTACAACCGGGGCATGCGCGTCATCAGGGAAAGCGGTGGCGTCATCACCACAGTATCGGGCGAGGCCATGCAACGAGCGCCTGTCTTTGTTTTTCCCAGCGCGAGGGAAGCGCGCGACTTCGGACTCTGGCTGGATGAGCACTTTGAACACATCAAGGCAAAAGCAGAATCAACCACCTCTGTGGGCAAACTGAATGAGATCGAGCACTACCACGCCCATAATATGGTCTTTACACGCTTTGATTACAGCACAGGAGACGCTGCAGGGCAGAATATGACTAGCAAGGCCACATTCGCTGCCTGTGAGTGGATCAACAAAGAGTTCAAAGCATTATCCCACTACCTGCTGTCGGGAAACTTCGATACGGAAAAGAAAACGTCTTCCGTCAATATGCTAAAGGGACGCGGCAGAAGAGTCACCGCAGAGATCACCATCCCCGCCGATGTGATGAAAAAAAATCTGCGCATTTCGCCACAGCAAATGCACTATGGACAAGGTATTAGCAACCTGAGTGCTTTTTTGACCAACTCGTCCAACAACGCTGCCCACCCTGCCAACGGTCTCGCTGCTCTCTACCTTGCGACTGGACAAGACGTCGCCAATATAGGCGAGTCCAACCAATGCTCCACCTATAACAAGGTCACTCGTGATGGAGACTATTATTTTTCCATTACGCTTCCCGCTTTGATTCTTGCCACCTACGGGGGCGGCACTGCCCTGCCCACGCAACGCGAATGCCTGCAGATAATGGATTGTTTTGGCCCAGGTAAGGCTCTAAAACTGGCAGAAATCGCTGCCGGACTGGTGTTGGCGGGGGAAATTTCACTGAGCGCTGCGGCTAAGATTGACAAGGAAACTCGCACCAACGAATGGGTTGACGCACATGAAAAACTGGGACGCAACCGCTAGCGATTCCGCACCGCTACCCACGATGGACCCCATCGCACCATGAGCTTGAAAATATCGAACCAGGTTAGTATTCCACTGGCGGACATTCAGTTTCAGGCTATACGAGCGCAAGGTGCAGGGGGACAGAATGTCAATAAAGTCTCCTCGGCCGTTCACCTTCGATTCGATATCGGAGCATCGTCATTGCCAGAAACGTACAAAGAAAGCCTGAAAAAAATCAATGACCGGCGCATTACCAGCGATGGCATCATTATCATCAAGGCTCAGCGCTTTCGCAGTCAGGAAAAAAATCGTGGCGATGCGCTAGACCGTTTAAGTGCATTAATAAGAGCCGCCAGTGTGACACGTCAACGACGTAAACTTACCAAGCCCACTCGCAGTAGTCAGAGAAAGCGAGTGGACAGTAAAACAAAACGCGGACAGCTCAAATCCCAACGCGGCCGAGTGGACTCTGCCAACCTCTAAGCTAACGACCATCGGAGTTCAGTTATGCACAACAACAGTGAATCTAACAAAACAATCGTCAGGCACTTTTTTGACGCACTAAACCGTGGGGATGTCCCGTTCATCGTTGATGCCTATGCCGCCGATGGGTGCGTCCAAACTATGGGCAACACGCTGATATCCGGCGTTTTTTCGCGTGAACAGGTGGCGGCTTCGGCAGGCGGAATTTTTGACGTATTCCCCGATGGACTAACCTTTACAGTTCTGAGCATGGTCGGCGAAGGAGACAAGGTCGCTGTCGAAGCGAGCAGCGAGGGAAAACATATTTCCGGGCAGATCTATAGCAATGAATACCATTTCCTGTTCGAGTTCCAATCAGGTAAATTAATGAAACTAAAAGAGTACATGGATACCGAGCGTGTCACGGATGTCCTGTGCGGAGGGCAGCGCCCGCTAAACGCGATATAAAAAGTGTAACCGCAGCTATTAACCCGTCAGTCACTAGGAGACAGCCTATGCAACGTCGCGAATTATTGAAGGGAGTCGCCCTGAGCGGCCTGATCGGAGGCATCCTTGCGCCGACAGTGGCTGCCGTAGCTCAGGGGAAGCCCGACAGCGCTGCTGCGAAAGCGTTGGCAGAACTGCAACAGGCGCTGGACAACCTGGAAATCGCATTCACAAGCCCCGAATGGAAGTTGCGTACGCCGCAAGATTTCGCAGAGGCGCACCGTGTCATGCTCCACGTCCTCATGCACGCACTGCAGGCCTGGCTCGAAGCGGATCCTGCCAGACCGTTCTTTACCCCTTTTATCAATCAGCATAAGAAGATGCTGGGGGACAACCCGGATGCAAGGTATTACTCAGCGGTTATTGATGACCAGCACAGCTACCGCATTACAGGCAATCTCGCCGGCGCCACCTACACCAGCTTCACCATAGAGTTAGCGGCCGATACCGGCAGTGACGGCATCGGGTCCACCCTCAATGACACCCAGTTCAAGGCGGACGAAAATGGCGATTACGACATTATTCTTAGCGCAGAAAAAGCCGAAGGCAACTGGATGCCGATGTCTAAGGGTGCCGCCAGCATTACCACACGGCACTATTATGAGCGCGAGCACTGCATCAACAACGATCGCTTACACCACATTCCGGTCGATATTCGCAATCTTGAGTCAGTAGCACCCCGACAATCACCGAATGATGCCGAGATCGCCGCAGGCATCCAGCGCGTCACCACGTTTGTGAGCGGCAACGTGATTACAATGAACAATGAAAACAGTCCATCGTGGGTATCAAGGGTACCCAATCAGTTTATGCCACCGAAAAAAGACGACTCCCACGACTCCATCACCTATGCTGCCCGTGACAACGTCTACAGCATGGCGCCGTTTGTACTCGGCCCGGATCAGGCACTGCTGATCCGAGGCCGCTTTCCAAAGTGCCGATTTGCCAATGTGGTGTTATTCAATCGATTCCTGCAGACCCTGAACTACGAGGAACGCAGTATCTCACTGAATAGAACGCAAACTGTGCTAAACGAGGACGGCAGCTTCGAAATGATTGTGGCACACCGGGACCCGGGACGCCCTAACTGGTTGGACACCGAAGGACGACCCTACGGCATCATATTCTGGCGCTTTCAATTACCTGAAGGGGATATTCCAGCGTTGGAAACCGAGGTTATTACGTTGTCATAGGGCTCTGGCAAAAACGGACAGGCCTCTGCATAGATTAGCCAGCTCAAGGCATTAAGGATCAACTGCCGAAAAACGGGCTGCTCAAAGGATTCTGCCTTGTGTCCCATAGCGGCATAAACACTGCGCCCATCGCCCACACAGTTAGCCCACACGACCGGATGATCACCCATTCTCAGGTCTCGCTCATAATCCATAAACTTTTGTACTGGGTTATAAGAAGCCTCATCAAGAGAAGCTAAAATGGTGAAGCCCTCGACGCGGGGGCTTTGTTCCCACGAATACCACTCCTCTTCGTGCTGCCAGATATCAGGCACATCTAACAGAACCGGGTGTGCCTGATTCTCCATGACAACAGTGGCGCTCTGGAATTGAGGGCCCATGATATGGGCAGTGAAGGTCGCTCCGATCAGATTGTCTGTGTACCACTGCCACTCGGAGTGTGAATCATCACCCGCTGAGTGAATCCCCAGCCATCCGCCACCTGCTTGGAGCCATGACTGAAACTCACCCTCCTGTTCGTCACTGAGCACATCTCCAGAAGCATTCAGAAAAACCACCACGTCAAAACGGGCCAGATCGTTTTCATTGAACACGGCACCGTTTTCCGTATGGAACATCCCCCACGGCTGATCTCCCGTTATGGTCTGGAGGGCCTTTACCCCTCCGGCAATACCCTCTGTGTGGCGAAAGCTGTTGGTCTTGCTGAACACCAGAACAGCAGGAGACACCATATCTGGCGGAATAACGGGCGCCACAATATCGTGATGATGCGATGGAAAAACCAGATTCCAGGCGCCTACCTGCCAGACCACTACCAAAGACAAGCCAACAAGCACCAGCCCGAGCAGCAACACCATTCTCAAAAATCTAGACAGCAAACTTCTACGTTTGGCCATTTTTTTCTACGCCTCTGGATGATTCGTCTGATCAAACTATGTCAACAAAAATAGCTTATCGTGCGTTGATTGATCTACTTATGATTATTTTGTACCGTCAAACCAGTCGTCGAAGCCCAGTACTGTCGACGGCCCTAAATGCATCTGCTCCAGCACGCCATGACCCACCTTATCACCACAGGTTGCCTTCACGATCTGCTGGATATGGAGATTCTCCAGCGCCAGCGGATCTAGATCACTGTCCTTCCAACTTTCGCCCGCTATGGCCAGCTCGCCCTGCCACTTACCGTGGCCCCACTGAGCATGCTGATAACCCAGCCCTTTCATGCGATGCACCAGCACCGGTTCCAGATTCACTTCCATGCTTTCACCGGATCGGTCGCGCATGGTAATGGTCGCTGAGCGGACGCGCCGAGTACCCGGAATCATATTGAGCTGGTGCTCTACCTTACCCTGCCATACGCGAGCCTGAGGGTCGATGGTGCCTGGAATCGCGTCAATACTAGGGTAGTGCGGCAAAAAGGCTTGGTCCGTATGCCACTGGTAACCGTTAGCGTCTTCAAACCAGCCCGCAAGGCTGCACTCGTTCTCCCAGTGAATCGGCATCCAGCAAAAATGCACGGCCTGATACTCAGCTAAGGGTGCGCCGCCGGTATAGGCATCTCCCACGGGGCGAATGCCCCAAGAGCGGTCCTTCAAACCAAAAGTCGTGCGCCCATCAATCTTCAACTCTTTACCGTCGTAGCGAATCCAGCCTGACCAGAAGCCAAACTGATCGAGACGAGTCGCGTCCATCACGATATGTCGCTCATTGCGCAGCGTCTGGCGCCCCTCTTCTATACAAGCGGTGCGGGGGGTAAACAGCAGGTCGCACTCTATACCCGTTTCATTGGCCTCTATCAGGAGTCGGTGACGCCCCATCGGCTCCAGTATCTGTAACGCAAAGGGACCTACCGTGGTGTCAGTAGGTTCCTGGGGGGCTCTGCGCGAGCCGTGAAAGGCGTATTGGTGTCCGTCTATAGCCAGACTCAGACTACAATCGAGGATGCCGAGGTTAGCGTAGCGACACATCCCCACACCGAAATAAAAGCTGCCGTCCTGCGCGTGCCCATTATACCAGTAGCGGTCATAGAAAAAACGATCGCTTGAAGCGGTATGGAAAATAGGCTCGGCGGTCTGGTGAATCGGGTAATCATCAAATTTGGATAGCATAATAATAGACGTCCATAGCATTATTTTGCCCAGCATGGACCACATCGGCGTTATCAACAAGTTGAGATGAAAATACCAGTAAGCATGTATAATAAATCAAACCCAACGCCCGATTGAAAGCAACCTTATGGCCTAACAGATTAGCTACAAGCGCCAACAGCGGCTTGGTTACAAAAAACGACTGCTACAAAGTAGCCTATTTTGATACAACACGATCGTTTGCCGGCATTTCTTCTCAAGAAAATATCAACAACATAGAAAATAGACACTATGAATAAAAAATACGACATCCACCCCGACTTCGCAAAATTTCCCGTGATGACCCTAACCTTCAATGTGATACTACTGTGGTTAATTAACACGGCAATGAAGTTGCAGTGTTTCTTCGTGAGGCGCTCACTAAAGCTAACGGTCGACTATCACCTCATCACAAGAGCCGATGGCAGTCATCTGAAGGTTTTCACCCTGAAACCTCATGGCCTGGCAAAACCTGCTCCTGCTCTCGTTTATTACCATGGTGGCGGCTTCGGAATTACCTATGCAAGTCTGCATCTAAAAAGTTGCGAACGCTATGCCAATGAAACGGGATGCATTGTAATCTTTGTCCCTTATCGACTGGCACCCAAACATCCATTCCCCGGTGGCTTCGACGATTGTTACGCTAGCCTAGAATGGGGCATCACAAAAGCTGATAGCCTGGGTATTAACGCGAGTCGCATCGCCGTCGGAGGCGACAGTGCCGGCGGCGCCCTGGCAGCAGGCGTGGCACAAAAATCCCGGGACGAAAATCTCGTCAAACTCTGCGCACAACTGCTGATCTATCCGGTACTGGATAACACTTGCTCAACGCTGTCTGCAACCGAGTTTATCGACGTACCGGTGTGGAATGCCCGCTCCAACCAATACATGTGGGACATGTACCTGAGCCGCTACCGAGACGCAGCTACCCCTGCCTATGCAGCCCCCGGCCATGGCCAATTGCAGCACCTGCCAATGACCTATGTGGAAACGGCTGAATTTGACCCGCTCAGAGATGAGGGTCTACGTTATATTTCGGCCCTGCAACAGCAAGACATTGAGGTTATCATCAACGAGACCAAACAAACGGTGCATGGTTATGATGCCATGGAGAAGAGCGAAATCTCAAAACGCTCAATGCTGGCGAGAATTGCTTTCCTCAATCAGGCATTTGCGCCATCCGATGACTAAATGACGCTATGACTACGTTAGGTAAGCACTGAACTCAATAAAAAAAACACTGCATATCGACACTATCACATTGAATTAATTAACATTTATTATACACTGTGGCGTGGTTGATTTTGATTAGGTAACTTGAATGCAGGCTTTGTGACCAAGATAATCATCATGCGCTTACTGCCTGCTCTGGCGTTCGGCTTGCTTGCCACTATGCAGGCAAGGGCTGATGACTCTGCCCTGATAAGCCGCCTCGCCCCAACACTGAACCCCGCTGTGATATCAGAAGCCGTTGCCGCCATGAAATGCGCGCAGAATAATGGTGTTGGACAGTCGGCCAGCCGTCTGGCTATTATCGATTACACCATTCCTTCTCGGCAGCGACGCCTATGGGTAATTGATTTGAACAACCGGGCATTATTATTCGAAGAACATGTTGCGCATGGCCAGGGTTCTGGTGGTGACATTCCCACCGCATTTTCAGATCGTGAGGGCAGCCATCAAACCAGCTTAGGTTTATTCCTGACACAGACAACCTATCAAGGCGGCAATGGCTATTCACTGAGACTGCAGGGGTTAAGCAAAGGCTTCAATGCATCTGCGATGCAACGCTTTATCGTTATGCATGGGGCGCCCTATGTGGATCCCGTCGCGGCAAGAGTCCAAGGTCTTCTGGGGCGCTCATGGGGTTGCCCTGCAGTACGGGCCGAGATTGCCGAATCCATGATTGACACGCTAAAATTAGGCCAATTTATTTATGCCTACGGACCAGGCACTAAGCAACTCTTGACCTGCAAAAAAGAAAACCTTTCGTTAGCGCATAATGCAACATTACGTTTTGCGAGCATGTGACTCAGATGCGCAAGAAATGAGCATGGCAGACGCACAACGAATTCAAAGGGTTTTGTGAATCCTACAACTGTATTTTTTAAGGAGCATATATTGTGACTTTCATGCAGAAACTATTTTGGTTTATTGCTCTGGTGCTTTTCCCGGCCTCTATCTATATAGCGTCCAGTCATTGGGCCCCAGCTCACTTCATCTCCCTCATTCTTGGACTGTATGTGGTGGTTGGTATACATGATTTATGGTTCAGTCCTCACACGCTAAATCGACTGTATCCAGTGGCGGCCTATATGCGTTACGCGCTGGAGTTTATCCGCCCGGAAATTCGCCAATACTTTATTGCCGGCGATACCGAAGAACTGCCCTTCAGTAGAGAGGAGCGTGATCTCGTTTACCGCAGAGCGCAGGGGCTGGACGACACCCAACCTTTCGGCACCGCACATGACATCACGCAAGCAGGCTGGTTAGGCGCTGCACACTCGATCGCACCGACCGAGGTGCTCGAGGAGTCTAAACGCGTGCTGATTGGTGGCGATCAGTGCACCCAACCCTACAATGCTGCGCGCCTGAATTGCTCCGCCATGAGCTTCGGTGCACTCAGTGCCAACGCCATTATGGCAATCAACAAGGGCGCAAAGCTGGGCGGTTTCTACCATAACACCGGCGAAGGAGGCTTCAGCCCCTATCATCGACAGGGTGGAGATATCGTCTGGCAGATCGGTACTGGCTATTTTGGCTGTCGCTTGCCTGATGGTGGATTTGATCCAGAGTCCTTCAAAGCCTCAGCCACGCTTGACCAAGTCAAGATGATTGAAATAAAAATATCACAGGGTGCAAAGCCATCTCATGGCGGCGTGCTGCCCGCGGCTAAGGTATCGAGCGAAATTGCACGAATCAGACTGGTCACTGTGGGAGAAGATGTGATCTCACCCCCTGGACACAGAGAGTTCAGCACCCCGAAGGGTCTGCTGAATTTTGTGGTTAAACTCAGGGAGTTGAGTGGCGGAAAACCAGTGGGCTTTAAATTGTGCATTGGTCGCAAGTATGAATTTTTAGCGATTTGTAAAGCCATGCTGGAGACGGGCATTACACCCGACTTCATCACCGTCGATGGCGCCGAGGGAGGCACCGGCGCAGCACCGGTAGAGTTCAGCAACCGACTAGGAGTTCCCTGTCTGGAAGGCACCAGCTTCGTGCATAACTGCCTAGTGGGCACGGGTCTGCGTGAAAAAATTCGTATCATTTCGTCGGCTAAGACAGCAACTGGCTTTGATATAGTCACCAAGCTGGCGATTGGCGCTGACGCTGTTAACGCAGCCCGCACTATAATGCTGGCGCTAGGCTGCCTTCAATCCCAGGCCTGCAACACCAACAAATGTCCAACGGGTATTGCCACGCAGGATCCAGTGCGCGGGAAGGCACTGGACGTAGAGAGTCGACACAAGCGGGTTGCCAGTTTTCAGCAGCGCACACTGCGCTCAGCCTTCGAGATCATCGGCGCCATGGGTCTTGACGACCCCGAAAAAATGTTTCCTCATTTGATCTGGCGACGCGGCGCAAATGGTATCAACCAACATTTTGACGACGTTTTTCCACCTCTTACAGCAAATATTTTATTGGGTCATGTGGTGCCAGACGACTGGGCACGCGACTGGAAATTAGCGTCGGCAGATACTTTTGCGCCTCAGCTGTGAGTGCGGTTGCCTGGTGTCATTTTATTTTACGGGTTAGCGCCTTGGGCACGTCATAGACACTGGTGTGAACCCGTATCAAAGGTGACGTTATCGAGGCACATTTCCTCAATAGATATCGCGGGTGAAAATAGCTTACTAGCTGACTTTTACCACCAGCTTTCCAAAATTTTGACCCGAAAAAAGACCGAGAAATGCTTGTGGCGCATTTTCCAGACCATCGACGATATCCTCTCGGTATTTAATTTTCCCTGCGGCAAGCCAATTGCTCATGTCGCCGATAAAAGCCGGAATACGGTCACGGTAGTTGCTCACAATAAAGCCCTGCATTTTCAGGCTGCGCTGCAGAATAAGCCCTTGAAGCAGCGACATACGATCAGGCCCGGAAGGCAGCTCGGTGAGGTTGTATTGTGAAATCAAACCGCAGATCGGCACCCGTGCAAAATTATTGAGCAGCGGCATGACCGCTTCCCAAGAACTGCCGCCCACGTTTTCGAAATAGACATCAACACCATCAGGACAGGCCATGGCCAACTGAGTTACCAAATCATCATCATAATGACTCACACAGGCGTCGTAACCCAGCACGTCTACCGCATAGGCACACTTCTCTTTCGCACCCGCAATACCCACCACACGACAGCCCTTGAGTTTTGCAATCTGGCCTACCACCGAGCCCACCGCTCCGGTTGCGGCAGCCAACACTACCGTGTTTCCAGGTTTAGGCTGGCCAATATCGAGTAATCCTACATATGCGGTCAACCCTGGCATGCCAAGCACACCCAGTGCGTAAGAGGACGGGACGATACGCGGATCAAGCTTGGTCAAATCACTGCCATCAGACAAAGCATAGTCCTGCCAACCCGCATAGGCCGTTACCAGGTCACCCTTCTCAAAAGCAGCATTGTTAGAACGGGTCACTTGGCTCACCGTACCCCCGACCATCACGTCACCCAACTCAACTCTGTCCGCGTAACTTTTACCCGCGTTCATCCTGCCTCGCATATAGGGATCCAGCGATAAAAACCGAGTCTGGAGTAGCACCTGACCGTCCTGCGGCACAGGCACTGGTAATGTTTCCAGCTTGAAATCGTCCTTCGTGGGCATACCTACAGGCCGCGCAGCCAGTACAATCCTGCGATTGACCGGAGGCCCCGCTGCCTGAACTGGATTTAGCGCCAATGCACTCAATGCAGTGAGAGAAGCGAGGGTAAAATTACGGCGATTAAGATCCATGGGCGCTGCCTCTTGTTGTTAAATAGCATCAAATTAACCGTAGACCTGTATCGACCCGTTGTCTAGGCTATGTTGAAGATAGCTCATATTCAGTCCGGCAGAAAAGCAATGCAACAGACCTCCTACAGATCGCCACAAATCCGTAAAATTTAAACCGACTGAAGCATTTACCAAACGCGGGCTAGCGTGAGACTCCGGAAGTTAAGTACACTGAGGCTTAACGCACATTGGAGGCGATACACATGTACGATCTGGTAATCCGTAATGCAAACATAGTCGATGGTACGGGCCAACCCGCATTTTCTGGTGACCTCGCCATCAATAATGGCAAGATCGCTGCAGTCGGCGATGTCAAAGCCAAAGGCAAAAGAGAAATCGATGCCAAGGGCAAATTGCTGACCCCAGGCTGGGTGGACGTGCACTCTCACATGGACGGACAGGCCACGTGGGACCCCCTTTGCAGCCCCGCTGCGAACCACGGCATTACCACTCTCATTATGGGTAACTGTGGTATCGGTTTTGCGCCCTGCGAACCCAATGCAGACGCTCGAGGTCGCCTTATCACAGTGGTTGAGGACGTGGAAGACATTCCCGGCGCAGCGTTGCATGAAGGTATTAAATGGGATTGGGAAAGTTTCCCTGAATACCTCGATGCTGTCGAAAAATTCCCGCGCGCCATCGATGTCGGTGCTCAGGTACCCCACTGCGCCGTAAGGACCTATGTGATGGGTGAACGTGGCGCCAAAAATGAGATAGCAACGCCTGCAGATGTCAGTGCTATGGCAGCCATTGTTAAAGAAGGTATCGAATCCGGCGCTATCGGGTTCACCACATCACGCACCGAATTGCACACCACTGGCGGCGACCAGGCCATGCCGGGAACCTACGCCGATGAAGCTGAGCTACTCGGCATTGGCAAAGTCATCGGCGAACTGGGCGGCAAGGGTATCTTCGGCCTAGTATCTGACTTCCATAACTGGGAGCAGGAAATGGACTGGATGAAGCGGCTGTCAGTCGACAATCACTGCCAGATTAATTTCGTGCTTTTTTTCCGTGAAGAGGCGGACTGGGATCGTGTCCTCAAGCAGCTGGACTACTGTCGCCAGGCCAACGCTGAGGGCGCACAACTGATTCCTCACGTTGGCGCTCGTCCGGTGAACATCTTGCTTAGCTGGGACGGCACCATCAACCCGTTCAGCTTTCATGCCAACTATGGCCCTCTTTCCGTCATGTCCCACGAGGACCGCTTAGCTGAACTGCAAAAACCTGAAGTCCGCGCTGCCATTGTCGCTGAGGACTTGCCGCTAATGGGCGATTCGTTCATGGATACCATCATCGGCGGCTATGACAAATTGTATCCTTTAGGTAGTCCGCCCAACTATGAGCCGGCCCCCGAAGACAGCATTGCAGCCAAAGCGGCAGAGGCTGGCGTGTCTCCGCAAGAATTCTGCTACGACCTGATGATGCAGGACAGCGGAAAAACGGTCGTGTACTTTCCTTGCTTTGGCTACGGCGCGAACGATCTCAGTCGACAGGTTCAACTGCTAGAGGATAGCAGCACCGTTATCTCTCTCGCAGATACCGGTGCGCACTGCGGCGTATTGTGCGACGCCAGCATTCCTACCCAGATGCTCAGCTATTATGTACGTGACCGCGAGCGCGGCCATCGCCTGAAACTCGAAGATGTTGTCAAGATGCAGACCTTTGACACTGCGCGCTGCGTAGGTCTTGAAGATCGCGGTACGCTGGAAGTCGGCATGAAAGCTGACCTTAACTTGATCGACTTCGAGACGTTACAACTGGAATCACCGCAAATTATTTACGACCTCCCTGCGGGCGGACGACGCATGTTCCAAGGTGCAAGCGGATATATCGCCACCATCGTCAATGGTGAGATCATCATGGAGAATGGCAAACACACAGGCGCGGTGCCCGGCGCCTTAATCCGAGGTGCCCAGCCCGCGCCAAAAGCGGCCTAATAGAACGGCTCAATGCTGAATATCAGCGCCAACCTGCGTCTGAACATGACGGGCGCAGAGGTCGACCCGGCTCTTCGGTCCGCACGGTATCGCACCGCTATTATCAGGACAGGGAAACACTCATGCGTAAAACACTGGATTTCTACTTTGACTTCGGCAGCCCCACGGCCTATCTGGCGCACAAGCGGCTCGGTCAATTGGCTGCGTTGTACCCTCTGGATGTGACCTACAAACCCATACTGCTCGGCGGTGTATTCAAGGCCACCGGCAACAATTCCCCCGTAGCCGTTCCGGCAAAGGGGCACTACATGATGGCGCACGATCTACCGCGTTTTGCGCATCGCTATGGTGTGGCGTTGAATCCCAACCCCTACTTTCCGATCAACACCCTAAACCTGATGCGGGCTGCCATCGCTGCTCAGCGTCTCGATTGTGCGCAGACCTTTATCAATGCCATGTATGACGCGGTGTGGGTGCAGGGGAAAAACATGGGCGACACAGAAGTCGTCGTAGCCGCGCTGACGGCACATGCACTGGACGCGCAGGCGCTGCTGGCCTTGTCCCAAGCTCCGGAGGTAAAGGCAGAGCTCATCGCCAATACCGAGGCGGCTGTCGCACGCGGCATCTTTGGTACGCCAACATTCTTCATGGAGGACCAGATGTACTTCGGCCAGGACCGCCTGGATTTTGTAGAAGAGGCACTGCGCCACTAGCAACTGTGTATTATTTGATCACAACTGGCGCCCTATACTGGGCTTATAAGAGCTTTTGATAATGTTCAGCAGTAAAGCCCCGATACTGCATAAAGCGAGCGCGTCGAGCTTTCTCTTTTATATCACTGGGCGCTAGAGTACCAAATTTCTTAAGTATCACCTCTGACGCGGCAGCGAACCAGTCAACCTGTAACGCTTTCATTGCAGCGGCAATATCAAGGCCTGACGCTCCCCGCTCCCGCAGTTCCTCACGCACGCGCACAGGACCGTAACCGCGACCGATGCGCTGTCGGGCATAACTTTCAGCAAAGCGCAGATTGCTCTGCAGATTCTGACCGGTGAGGCGAGCAATCTGCTCATCAATCATTGAATCATCAGGAAACCGACGTTTCAGTTTATTACGCAGCTCACGCACCGAGTGTTCCCGACGCGCCAACAGGTTCATCGCAGCCAGGCGAACATCCGCTGGTGTTATTTCAGCACTCGCCGCCTCCTCCGCTTGGTTGCTTTCTAGTGAATGGTCTTCAGACATGATAGGAACAGGCGCCGAGAGCTGGAGAGGGATAAGCGGGACCTCGGCACCTGTGATAAACGTTCAAAAATAATACTGCGACCAGAGTATCGCTACTTCAGCGCAGTTTCCTCGGCATTTTCCACAACATCAACAGAAATTGCAGCCTTCTCCGGCGTAGTTGGCGTCAGCATTTGCGCGCGGATCTGATCTTCGATTTCACGAGCGACTGCAAGATTGTCGCCTAGAAACTTGGCAGCATTGGCTTTGCCCTGCCCGAGTTTTTCGCCCTTGTAGGCATACCAGGCGCCGGACTTTTCCACCAGGTTCAACTTCACACCCCAGTCGACGACCTCACCCATCCGATAAATACCATGACCATACATGATCTGAAATTCTGCCTGTTTAAAGGGTGGCGACACCTTATTTTTCACCACCTTCACTCGAGTTTCGTTGCCTATCACTTCATCGCCATCCTTGACCGCGCCAATACGGCGAATATCCAGACGTACAGATGAGTAGAACTTCAGAGCATTACCACCGGTGGTGGTTTCCGGACTACCAAACATCACTCCGATTTTCATACGAATCTGATTGATAAAAATAACCAGACTGTTGGTTTGTTTGATAGCGGCAGTCAACTTTCGCATCGCCTGACTGAGCAATCGCGCCTGCAGACCCACGTGAGAGGCTCCCATCTCACCTTCGATCTCAGCCTTGGGCGTCAATGCCGCCACTGAATCGATGACCAGCACATCAACTGCACCGGAACGCACCAACATTTCCGCGACTTCCAGTGCCTGTTCGCCCGTGTCAGGCTGAGAAAGAAGCAGTTCATCCATCTGTACACCCAGCTTCTCAGCGTAGGCGGGGTCCAATGCATGCTCGGCGTCGATAAAGGCGGCGGTGCCCCCCAGCTTCTGAGCCTCGGCAATCACCTGCAGGGTCAATGTTGTCTTACCAGAAGACTCGGGACCATAAATCTCACAAATACGTCCCCTAGGCAGGCCACCGATACCCAAAGCGATATCCAGCCCCAGTGAACCGGTAGAGATGGCAGGAATAGCCACATGCTCCCGATCTCCCATGCGCATGACAGTGCCTTTACCGAACTGTCGTTCAATCTGGCTCAGTGCTGCGTCCAGTGCTTTTCCCTTATTAGCATCCATAGTGGCCTCTCTCATTTTGCGAATACTCAACTGGTTTTTCGTTTAGTTTACCGGTCTAACTCCGGCCTCGCCTGCGGCAGACCTCGTTTGGCTGCCAGCAAAACTACTGTATATATAATCAGTTGTTTAAAATAGGATTGCAAGCCCTAAAAGTCACTAAATGCGATCATTTGGCAGGCATGCAAATAACCCGCCTGAATAATCGACAGGTCGTTTTCTCAGCAATCTATTGTGCTCACAGTGCGTTGTCCGGACTAAAGACAATACCAGCATCGGGCAGAAGTTCCTGCTCCAAAAAGTTCCGGTCCTGCACATCAAGCGCCTGCCAGCTTTCCTTCAACTCCCGCCAGACGCGCACTTGGAAGGTTTTCGCAACAGCGCGGAACGGATACCCCAAAAGATGTCCGTCGTAAAGCGCACGATGACGATCGAACGCCGCCTTGTTAAACACTGTCTCGCCATCGGCTACAGCGTGTTCGTAAGCCTTTTCGTTCTGCCGCATCAGCGCTACAAACGTACTGGTGATGATGCGCAACAGGGGTTTCAGGCTTGAGGTCAGCCCTAAATCTGCTCTACCGTGCTCACCCTGCTCACCCTGCCGGCCGTCGCGGATAGCACATAGCCACCGAAAGGTGTTCGGCGCCAACAACTCAAGCTGCGCAATAGCCTGCGGGTCAACCAGGTTCATGCCCAGCTGACCGTAGACGCTGGCATCCGCCAGCGTAAAGCGCCCCCCCAACAGATAAGGCTGATTAGCCAACAGATGTTCCATGGCTGCCAGATAGCGACGCCATGCCTCGTCAAGCAGCGCGTGCGTCGGTGGAAAGCCCGTCCGTGAGGGCGGCGTTCTGTCTCTGGCAACACCCGCGTCGTAGCCCTGGGGCGCTACGCTGAACAGGTAAGGGCAGCGCGATACCTGGCGTCGATACAAGCGGCGTGCAAGGAGCGGCTCAACGCCCGGCGGCAATAGCCGACGAAATTCCCGGGCTGTCATCTGCCCCATGGGCGTGGTCTGGGCGGAACCCACCCAACGCATGTGATGCACCATGTACAGGCCAAATTCGTCAAAGGCCTCGTCGATCAATTGGCAAATAAAAGCCAGCCTCGGCTCCTGCGGAATCAACAGGCTCGCCTGACGTCCCGGATCCTGATCCAGGTGGTGCGCCATAGACGATGAATCATAGTAAAACGTTTTGCCATTGTCTGTGTAAAACGGTACCGCAGGGTACTCGTCAAACTCAGCGGACATCGCAGGAAACCGTTGGATTGTGCCGCGGCGCTTTGCCACTTCCAGACGCAGAATCATAGACAGGGCAGACCTGCGACCGGCCTGTTGCGGCCAGCGCTCCCAGTCATGTCCAGTGAAGTCCAGTAGGGACTGCATCTTTAACTGGTAAGGTGACGCCGCCAGACCCCAAAGAATACATTTTTTCATGTGTCAACATTTCCCTCCGTTACGTAAAGGACACTGACATTGTGCACTCGCCGATACACATGATATAGCATCGCTCGCTCGCTCGCTGCGAAATAATGCGACATCACAGAGAAAACCTATCAGCCCGTTGCTTTTTCACGACCCGTTCACGGGAGAGGGTGACAAAGTCCGCTTCAAAGAAATACTCTCCGGATTGATGGGGAGTCTGCAAAAGGCAGATAGCTTTAGCCACACATTGGCACAAAATACTGCCTGGCATCCGGAGTAACGCTACGCTAATTCAGATTGCAAAAAGTCCAGTGTCGTCGCCATCTTGCTATCACCCACCGTCATCACCGCCGCGTTGAAATCGGTCACCCCGACATCACGCAAGCGAGCGATCTCAGCTCGCAGTGTGGTCTCGTTACCCACTATCGACAGTTCTGCAGGCCCGGAGACACCCTCGCGATCCAGCATGGCACGGTATGATGGCAACATGCCGTAAATCTCCAGCGACTTGCCAATGTGTTCCCTAGCCGCTTCGACATCGTCAGTAAGGCAGATAGGCAAACCACAGACAATACGCGGCGCAGGTTTGCCAGCCTCGGTAGCCGCAGCACTGATGATAGGGACGATATGATCCTCAATCGTCTTGGGGCCTGTCATCCAGGTGCTGGTGCCATCGGCCCAAGTGCCGGCCAGCTTAAGCATCGCAGGGCCAAGCGCTGCCACCAACAGTGGGACAGCATCTGTATCGGGGGTATCCAAAGCCAGTTTAGCCGTCAATTGCTCCCCTTCGAATTGCACGCTTTTGCCGTGTAACAGCGGCGTAAGAATCTGCAGATACTCCGACATATGTCGCGCCGGCTTGTCATAGGATAAGCCGTACATGCCCTCGATCACCACCTGGTGTGACAAGCCAATACCCAAGGCAAAGCGACCATCACAGGCCAGCTGCGTCGTCATGACCTGCTGTGCCAGCGCCGCCGGATGTCGCGGATACGTTGGCGTTACTGCGGTACCCAGCTCAATGCGTTGCGTTTCCCAGCCCGCAATGGCACAGGCCCCGACACCATCCATGCCAAAAATGTTTGGCAACCACAGCGTATCAAAGCCTCGCGCTTCCACATCACGGGCAAAAGCGACAAGGCCAGTGAGCCCAACACTAGTCTCTGCAGTTGCCCCGGCAAAAATCCCTATACGCATAGTGTTAGCCTTGATGTTTAATTTACACGCACGATACTGTCACGTTATCTACTGCTGCTTAATGGCCAGCGTCACATTGACCGTCACCTCGTAGCTGTTTTCTCCTGCAGCAATGGGCACTGACTCTGCTTTGTAATCCATCGCCATTCTGGCCATGGGCATTGGCCGTGAATTATACTGCTGCTCAGAAATCTCCAGAACCTGACCTATGCGGACACCGGCCGCCTTTGCCAGGGTCTCGGCCTTGGACAGTGCCTCCTTCATAGCCTCTGTTCGCGCCTGCGTTATCGCCGCCGAAGGATCGTCGTTGGTGAATTGGATGCCGCCACCGTCATTGACGCCCAGTGTCACCGACGTATCCAGCACCTCACCCACTCGGCTGATATCTCTGACTCGAACGGTCAACGCATTGCGCACGGTGTAGCCCACCAACTTAGGGGCCTCAGCAGCGCCTGAGCTCTGCCTAGGCGGACTCGTATAGCGGGGTTGAATGTTAAAACTGGACGTCTGCAGGTCCCGCTTGGCAATACCCAAAGTGGTCATAGCCTCTAGCACCTTGGTCATTGCGGCAGAGTTAGCGGTCAGCGCTTCACGCGCCGTCAAGGCTTCTCGCATAACACTCAAGTGGAGAAGTGCCATATCCGGCGCGATATCGACGCTGCCGGCTCCTGTAACGAGAATACGCGGTGCAGAATCTTCCCCCGCGACGGCCAACTGCCCCCCAACCACGAAGCACGCTGTGATCGCCAGCAGGGCTGCGCCCCTTAACATTACATTATTTCTCACGCTATTCTCCCTCTCACTTAATCGTGTAAACGTCATGCCTACTCCCGCCAGCGTAACACTTTTACGCTGAGCTCAGGCCACTAACACCAGCGCCATCAAAACACCGGCAGTGCTTGATACAGCAAAGCTGCGCGACAATACTCGCTGATCGATTTTGGACAGTTGTGCCAGTGGGTCGCGACTGATCCGGACACGCCGTATCACTGGCCACTCAATATAGGCGGCGAATACCACACTGGCGATTGCGCCGCCCTGCAGTGCGGCACGACCCCAGCTATCAGCGGGCACCGAAGTCCACAGTATACTCAAAGCAAGGATACCACCGACGCTACCAGCAACACTCATGATCAGAAATTGGCGCACGCTATTGTGGGTGAAATCCCAATTGTAGAGAAACAGTCCCTGCTTGTGAGGAATATCGTAGGCTGCGCCAGAATAGCGAGCACCCAAATAGTGAAACCACTCATGAACCAGCGTTGTCATCGTAATGCCGGCTAGCGCACCGGTAACAACACAAAGCACTGTCGCAATCCCCAGCCCAGTGACCGTACTCCAGCTATCGGCGGCAGCGAACAGCGAAAGAGCGACCACAAATACGAGGGCGTGTGTTGACGCCAACCTTGCCAGACGCATACCGCGTGACTTAGCAGGAGGTGGTGGCGATGTTTTTGCCGTATCTTCTTTCATCGTTGTATTATCCATTATTCAGCTGTCCTGCGCCTGTGATCCGAGGGAGATCCATCATTGTAACCACGCCGGGTCTCGCAGCGCATACCCCGGGCAGAGCATTGACCACCCAGTTGGCCGCGGACGCGTTACCACCGCCAGCCAGGCCAGGCTCATAGTGATCCTCGCCATGTACACTGACATGCAAGTCGGGGTCGCCACTGATAATCACCTGATGGCAACCTCTCCCCTCAGGAGGATACGGCCAGTCGGGGGCACATTCATCGTCGATACGGGTGACGTGCTCAAGGGCATAAAGTGGTTTACCGCCGTGATACCCTAACACTTCAAATCGAAACGCGCCCTGAGTGCCCGCCTCAAAAGTCCCCATACCAGGGACCTCTATCGTACGCTGCAGGGGCAAACGCTCGACCTTTACTTCCAGTTTTTCTACCGGCTTGTCTAGCGCCTCACCCACTAGGCGCACCATCGGACCCCACACCATTTCAATCGCGAAATCGTGCAGCATCATCGGCAGCGCATCCATCGGGCCACCAAAACCGATCACTTCTCGCACGACGTGTGGCTGATCGTAAAGCGCGTAATTAAAAACCTCCCGGGTGCGAATCTCGCGAATACCCGACACCGCACCACTGAGTACAACAGGAAGCATATCCATAACCCAGCCCGGATCAATCCCGGACACAAACAAGGATGCGCCACTTCGTGTGCACACATCGGTGATAGGCTTAAGAGCATCTTCCGGAGTAGACGCAGGATCCAAATAAGAATAAAAAGCGGTAGAGACTACATTGATACCGGCCTCAAGACAGGCCAACAGATCACTCATAGCCTCGGCAGGGCGTGTGTCCGCTGTGGCGGTATAAACGACAGCATCCGCACCTGCCTCTATCACGCTACGCCAGTTGTCTGTGGCAATCACGCCGGTTGCGCCGACGCCTGCGATCTGCCCGGCATCAAGGCCTACTTTGTCCTTACTTGCAACAATCACTCCAACGAGGTCGAGATCACGGTGTGACATTACCGCACGAATCGCCGGTCGTCCGACATTGCCTGTTCCCCACACGATTATTTTCAACGCCATATCAATATTCCTTATCGCTATTATTGGGGCAGTATATAGGATGGGCCATCATCCACCGATCACAGCGAAAAAATGTTGGGGCATAGCACAGTGAGTAATACCCCTCTCCAACAATAAGGACCTTGGGGCCTTATGCGGCGCCTAGTGAGTCTGGAGCACGAGGGAATGAGAGCGCTAAGACCACTAGTCTTTACTTGGCCTTTCGCCCTGATCTTCTGCCAGCTTCTCAGCCACTTCCTCTGCGGTCTCTGCAGAGTCATTACCTGCCGACACCTCTGTGGCGGGCCAGGGGCTTAGAGGCCATGGCTTGTCGTCGGTACGGAACAGGATATAACGGAGTGTACCGTTAACAACCGTGATCAGAGCGTCAGAGAAATTGGACAGTCGCGAGCCTACACTACCTTTTATCAGGTAACGGACAACACTGAGCAGCACTAGTAAGAGTGCGGCATAAACAACCTCAAGATACAATGCTACAGACAAAAGCACGACGAATAAAAGCTTCTCCCAATCTTTTCCCTTGATCGTCTCGGACAGACCTTCCTCGCGCGCCGCCTCTACAGTATTTTTTCCATCTTCCTCATTCATAGTAATCTATCACCTCTGTTTTATGCATTTTTGCGCCCCTTAGGGGAAGCTCATGCCATGACCTCACGCATGAGTCTGAAGTATAAGAGATATCCAGTGTGTGTCGAGAGTCATTAGTGGCCCAAAAATAGCCTCCTACTTCCATTTATTGCAGTCAACTGGCGCGGTGCCTATTGATAGTCTAGACCACCAAAAGGGCAAATTATGCCAACAGCGCACAACGAACCGATGAACACGCTGGCGTCGATTTTTCCCTGAGAAGCATTCGTCGCAGACGTCAGCGTAACGTCACAAAAAGTGTTTGAAGTCGTGTTCTTAAGCGACGTTTGCCTTATCATAGCGGCTTGCGAAAAACCGATGCCCTTTAATAAATAAAGATAAATTTCTTTTGAATCAAGATGTTATACATACACCAATGATGCAGCAGTTTCTGCGCATCAAGGCCAATCATCCTCGGGACCTGCTGTTCTATCGTATGGGTGATTTTTACGAGCTCTTTTTTGACGATGCAAAACGGGCGGCGGAGTTACTCGACATCACGCTCACAGCACGCGGAACGTCTGCCGGCGAACCCATCCCCATGTGCGGCGTTCCGTATCACGCTGCAGAAAACTATCTTGCACGACTGGTAAAGGCTGGCATCTCGGTTGCCATCGTTGAGCAAATCGGCGATCCGGCGACCAGCAAAGGGCCTGTAGATCGCCAGGTGGTGCGGGTAGTCACTCCAGGCACCCTGTCTGACGAAGCGCTACTGGACGATAAAGTCGACAACCTGCTACTGGCGATTTCCCAGCATCAGGAGCGTTATGGTATCGCCTACCTCGACTTGAGTACTGGGAGGTTCCGGGTGTTGGAAATCAGCGGAGAGGAGGCCCTGACGGGAGAACTGCAGCGGCTAGACCCTGCTGAGACGTTGTACCACGAGTCCATCTATCACCCCGTGATTACCGCACGCCGAGGCGCTCGCAGCCAGCCGGCGTGGGAGTTCGATTCACAAAGCGCCCAGCGCGCCCTGAATACCCAATTTCAGACCCACGATTTGCAGGGCTTCGGCTGCGACAACCTCGAACTCGCCATTGGTGCCGCTGGCTGCTTACTACAATATGTAAAGGATACTCAGCGCAGCAACCTGCCGCATATTCGCTCTATACAGCAGGAAAACCTTGCAGACAGTGTCATCCTGGACGTCGCTACCCGGCGCAATCTTGAAATTGATCTCAACATGACCGGAGGGCACAGCAATACGCTGCTGTCGGTCATGGATAGCTGCGTAACGGCCATGGGAAGCCGGCTTTTAAGGCGTTGGCTGCACCGGCCACTGACCGATATTGAAATACTGCGGCAACGCCATGGCGCAATTCATGCCCTGTGCGAAAACGATGCCTATGAGCCTGTGCGCAATGCCCTAAAGCCCGTGGGTGACATGGAGCGCATTCTCACGCGTGTCGCCCTGCGTTCGGCGCGCCCTAGAGACCTGACGCGAATGCTGAGCTCACTGCAAGCATTACCCAAGATGCGCGCGGAGCTTTCCAGTCTTACTGCCGACCTTCTTTGCTCACTCAGTACGCAAACCGGTGACTACCCACAAATGTGTGACTTATTGAGCAGTGCCATTATCGAAAATCCACCCGTTGTGATCCGCGATGGCGGCGTTATCGCCGACGGGTATGATCAAGAGCTCGATAAGCTGCGCCAGATCAGCACCAATGCCGGACAGTTTTTACTGGATATCGAGCAGCGTGAAAGACAGATCACGGGCATCAGCACGTTGAAAGTAGGCTATAACCGCGTGCATGGCTATTACATTGAAATCAGCCGCGCCCAATCTGATCAGGCACCAGCGGAATATATTCGTCGTCAGACGCTGAAAAATGCCGAGCGTTTCATAACCCCGGAGCTTAAAGAGTTCGAAGACAAGGCACTGTCCAGTAAAAGTCGCGCGCTGGCGCGAGAGAAGGGGCTTTATGATGAGCTGCTCGAGCGCCTTAATGAACAATTATTGGCCTTACAGAATACTGCTGCCGCAGTCGCCGAAATCGACGTATTAGCGAATCTGGCGGAGCGCGCAGACAACCTCAATTTATGCCAACCACAATTTTGCGACGAGCAGGTGTTCGAAGTCATCGCGGGACGGCATTTGGTGGTAGAGCAGGTGCTGCAAGAACCGTTTATTGCAAACGATACCCTGCTCAATGAGCAGCGGCGCATGTTGCTTATTACCGGACCCAATATGGGAGGAAAATCCACCTATATGCGCCAGAACGCGGTCATAGCCCTGCTCGCTCATATCGGTAGTTACGTGCCCGCCAGTGCCGCAAAACTGGGTCCATTAGACCGTATCTTCACCCGCATTGGCTCCTCCGATGACCTAGCGGGAGGCCGCTCTACGTTCATGGTCGAAATGACCGAAACCGCCAATATCCTGCACAATGCTAGTCCTCACAGCCTGGTACTGATGGACGAAGTGGGACGCGGCACCAGCACGTTTGACGGTCTCAGCCTGGCCTGGGCTGCCGCCGTACAGTTGGCCCGCTCCGTCAAGGCTTTTACGCTGTTTTCCACCCACTACTTTGAGCTAACCCGCCTGCCCGAACAGTGCCCGACCATGGCCAATGTGCATCTCGATGCCACCGAGCATCAGGATCATGTGGTGTTTTTGCACAACATCCAGGAGGGACCTGCCAACCGCAGCTTTGGACTGCAGGTCGCAAAACTTGCCGGGATTCCCGCCCCGGTATTGCAGGCCGCGCAAGAAAAACTGCTGGAACTAGAGCGTGGCGCCATTTTAGAACAGCAGGCTAACGCCGATTTTAGAGCCCAGGATGATCTATTTAGCGCGCACCAGCCCCACCCGGTCATCGACTTATTAAAAGCGGTCAATGTCGATGACCTGACCCCCCGCGAGGCCCTAGACACACTCTATGAGCTCAAGACTCACCTGGACTGATCACACGTCGAAATCAATCGAAAGTCGTCGCACTGCCAATTGTCGCCGCCCGGACAGAGCCGCAGAATATCGTCCTACAGGCCTTCATTTCTGAGCGTCCAGCGAGTAGACTAACGCCCCGTAGTTACGATATTCTTTTTTAAGAGGCTAGCCAGGAATGACATTTGTTGTAGGAGAGGATTGCATCAACTGCAAACACACAGACTGTGTTGAAGTCTGTCCGGTCGATTGCTTTTACGAAGGCCCAAATTTTCTGGTGATTCACCCAGACGAATGTATTGATTGCGCACTGTGCGAGCCAGAGTGTCCGGTAGATGCCATATTCTCCGAAGACGAGTTGCCAGAAGATCAGGCAGTGTTTCTGGAACTGAATGCCGAACTGGCAGAGGTCTGGCCCTGCATTACCGAAATGAAAGGCGCTCTACCCGACTCAGAGGAATGGGCGGGCAAACCCAATAAACTGGCTTTACTGCAGCGCTAGATCCCAAACCCCCGTTACGCTGCCATGACGGGGGTTTTATTGTAGCGGTCGTCAGAGCTTCATCACATCACTCACCGCGTTAACGAGTGCGCATTTCCTTCGCTAAAATCAAACTTAAAAGCTCGAGCACTCCGTCTATATTCTAGAAAAAACGACTACTCGCAAGGGCGTTAAGCGGATGACAGACTTACCCCTGATGGTTTTCAAAGAACTCAAGCACCAACGGATCGCCCGGCCGCTCCAAATAAGCCACCGCCAGACCTTCATCCCAACGCTTACCCCAGATTACCTCATAACCCAATGAGTCGGCGGCTTTAACCTTTCTCTCTAGATCATCAACAATAAATCGCAGATGGTGCATGCCTTCCCTACCGGCCTCTAGAAATTCTTTGTGCGGGCAACCGCCAGACACCCACTCAATCAGTTCAATCTCCACGTCGCCACTTTTACCAAAGGCGAGACGTATCACGCACTCTTCCTGCACTCCCCGGTAGTCATAGGTCATCGGGCCAGGATCCATGGTAGAAAATGGCCCGAACAAGGGCTCATACAATGCAAGTGCCTGCGCCATATTACCCACCACAAAGCCCACCTGATTGAGGTCAGGCAGATTTAGTTGCTGGCGGATATCTTCGGACATAGTGGCTGCAACCTATATTTTGTCAGACTAACAGCATACTCGCATAAGGTTGGCATGCATCCATTAGTGCGACCTTGCTGGTTTATAGGGAATTCTGATTTAAATTTCTGAGTATAAAATTGTCAGGGCCAATGCGTTAAATCTTGGCGCATAAAATGATAGAGGACATTGCAAGTAAAGCACTTTAAGGTTTAGCTGAACAGCGATTCACCACTAAGTCCGTTCGTTTCCATGATACTACGCAATTGCTTGAGCGCTTCAATCTGAATCTGCCGCACACGCTCCCGGGTCAATCCGATTTCACGACCCACTTCCTCTAACGTACTGATCTCATAACCGCGCAAACCGAAGCGACGTGAAACGACTTCCTGATGGTTGTCCGGTAATTCTTCCAACCAGACAATAATGTGGTCTTGAATATCACTATGCTGCAATAGCTCTGAGGGGTCAGACATGTGCGAATCAACCATTGCATCAGCCAGGGTGCCATCCGAACCATTCCCAGACGGCTCATCGATCGAAACAACACGCTCATTAAAACCCAACATTCGCTCCACGTCAGCAACTGGGCGATCCAGTAGGCTCGCGACCTCCTCCGCAGACGGCTCATGGTCAAGTTTTTTTCTGAGTTCTCGCGCTGCACGCAGGTAGACGTTTAGTTCCTTCACAACGTGTATAGGCAGCCGCACGGTACGCGCCTGATTCATGATCGCCCGATCTATAGTCTGACGTATCCACCAGGTCGCATAAGTAGAAAAACGAAAACCAAGCTCTGGATCAAACTTTTCAACCGCTTTGATCAAACCCAAGTTACCCTCTTCAATAATATCCAAAAGGGTAAGCCCGCGATTAAAATAACGGCGAGAAATTTTTACCACCAGACGTAAATTGCTTTCGATCATGCGTTGACGACTTGCCTCATCACCACTGATCGCAAGGCGGGAATAATATTTTTCTTCATCTGCGGTGAGCAGAGGTGTGTAGCCTATTTCATTCAGATATAACTGAGTAGCATCAAATGAATGATCTAATTTTCGGGAACGTTTTTTTTTCGCTGCTTCAAAATCAATATCGGCGGCATGAGTCGATGGTTGAGCCCCCCCTGTCTCAACACCTTCGCTTGCCTGCTTTGCTTTGGATGAATCAACGCGTTGTTTACGTCTGGATTTAATCGATAACGAATTGGCTAACACTGCTTTTTCTTGAACAGGAGAACGCTTCGCGACGGTGCGTGATGTCGAATCTCCTTCCGAACCTTCGTTTGCTCTATCCATAGCCATGTCGATAGCCCATTATTTTTTCTGGCGGGGTACCAGTATTGCTGCACTACCTTCACACTAACCTAAGTTAATTGCGGATTGCAATCGCGGACAAAAGCGCCATATAAATTAGTTTTAGCTAGCTTTTTTGTTTGCGCAACCGCACACCTAACCTTGCAGAAATCTACCGCCGCGGCAATACTTTTTGCGGGTCAATGGGCTTGCCCTCCTTGCGTATCTCAAAATGCAATTTTACCGTGTCCGTGCCAGAGCTACCCTTCTCAGCAATAATTTCTCCTGCGCTGACAGCCTGCCCCTCGCTAACCAGCAAGCGATCATTGTGCCCGTAGGCGCTGAGGTAAACATCGTTGTGCTTGACGATTAGCAGCTCGCCAAACCCAACAATGCCGGTTCCCGCATACACGACTTTACCCGCAGCCACCGCAACAATTGGGTCCCCACGATTGCCGCCAATATCGATTCCCTTATGCACATTTTGCGAGTATCCCCGCGTGACAGGCCCCGATGCAGGCCAGAGCCAGGTCGTAACATTGGCGCCCACATAGGTCTTTGGTTTGGGCTGAGAGGCCGCAGGCATCGGCGAGGCTGTCGGGATTGGGCTTGCGATAACAGGCTTAGCCTGATTATCTACCAATGGCGCGGGCACTACTGGCGCAGACACGATGGAAACTGACCCGGAAGAAGGCGCTGCTTTGTAAGCGGGCGCAGATGCCGATGCAGGCATCACAAGCGGGCGACCGGCCTCTCCGGGCGGGACTTTCTTACCCAAATTGATTTTCTGACCAGGGTAAATAATGTAAGGCGCAGTAATGCCATTAACCGCCGCGACACTGCGAAAATCAAGACCGTAGCGAAAGGCAATGGAATAAAGTGTATCCCCCTTGTTCACGCTGTAGACCAGGTCCAGTGACTCAGTGCCCCGATCTTCGATGGGCGCGCGCGTATGACTGCCACAGGCGACAAGGCAGAAAAACACCAAGCTCAGTAGAATTCTTGCTAGCACACACTTCCCTCAACATGGGCTTGACCCACGTTAGTCATGTCTCCAAGAGGCATGTATCAGCCAGACAACCGCAAACCCCGCTATCATCAGGGATAGACAAAACCACAGTTGAGGGTCTTGTCCGGTATAAATCTGGTAGTCCAAAGGAGAGACAGGGAACTGCTGCGCAGGCTTTAACTGACCGTGGCTCCCCTCCACCCACTCCAAAACACGCTTCCATGGCCATACGACTAACAGAGAACCAAACAGGAACCCTGTCAGTACGGCCATCGTCCCCTGATGAAATCTGTGTAATAACCAGTGCAATAGGCGTGAAAAACACAGCAGCCCGCACCCCGCGCCAATAACAAAGACCAGTATAAACACTAGGTCCAGTGATTTAAGCGCCACCAGAGTGGTACTGTACATGCCCAATAACACCAAAATAAAACTGCCCGATATTCCCGGCAATATCATCGCGCAGACCGCAAGAAAGCCCGCCAAAAAAACACCGGCAAGGCCCATTTCCAGACTCATCACCGGCGACAGCGCAATACATACGGCAACTGCACCAGCGGATAACAGACACAGCACTTTAGGCACTGACCAGTTGTCCACTTCACGCAGCAGCACTAGCGCCGAGGCCAGAATCAAACCAAAAAAGAAGGCCCACAGCGGCACCGGGTGATGTTCCAAAACCCAGGACACGAGTTGTGCCAACGAAAAAATACTGGTGGCAATACCCAGCAATAAAGCCAGTAGAAACCTCCCATTGATATGCTGCCAGGCGCCCGCTATATCGAGCCGAGACAGCCTCGCCAGAAACTCCAGGTCGACTGCCCGGAGACTATCGAGCAACTGATCATAAATACCGGTAATGAAAGCGACCGTCCCTCCGGATACTCCAGGCACTATGTCCGCTGCACCCATGAGCAACCCACGCAAGAAAATGCTCGCGGATGACAGCGCCATTACTTCTCCTTACCTGAACACAAAGGCACGAAATAGACAGCCTCGACGATGTCAGTTTCGTAGCCCTCATGAGTCCGGGTCACCACCTGTAAGTGTTGGTATTCACCCCCCACCGGTATCACCATGCGGCCGCCCGCGGACAACTGCAACAGCAAGTCTTCGGGAATTTTCTCCGGGGCGGCAGTCACAAGGATACCGTCAAACGGTCCGCACTCTTCCCATCCCATCGCTCCATCGGCATGATTCATATGCACATTGCGCAACTTTAGTGTGCGCAAACGCTGGCGTGCCTTTTGCTGTAACGACTTGATACGCTCCACGCTATACACTTGATCGACCAATTGCGCGAGTATCGCAGTCTGGTAACCAGAGCCAGTGCCGACCTCCAACACCCTAGAACGCGGTCCCGCGGCCAACAGCAATTCCGTCATTCGTGCCACAACATAAGGCTGTGACAATGTCTGCTGAAAACCGATGGGCAAAGCCACATCTTCATAGGCACGATGCGCCATTGCCTCATCGAGAAATAGGTGACGCGGCGTTGTGCGCATCACATCCAACACCGCCCTATCACTGACACCCTGATCAACCAAGCGTTGTATCAAACGCTCTCGGGTTCTCTGGGAGGTCATTCCGATGCCGTGAAGATCAATCCTATTCACTACCGATACCACTCTCTGTATGCCCCTCTCTATAGTGTACGAACTCAGCTAATAGCGCAGTAGCGTAACTGCCAGCACCCAAAGCAAACTCCAACCGTAGTGTGCCATCATCACAAAACTGCCAGCAAAAGTCATCAGGCATCATGCGCGCTGGACGCCAAGCAAGGTCCAGGCCGGATTCTTCCAGGAAGCCACAAATCGCATGGCACTGCGCCAGACACTCCATCTGTAGATCGTTAAACCCTAACTCTGCCCTGCTCTGATTTCGACCCCACAGGGGCAATCCCGGGTGAATGTCGCCGCGGCTCGCTCGGCTACAGACATCATCATTAGGCTCATCGCAAGTGAAAAAACTGCGTGTCCCGTTTAACAAACACACGTCACCGGACCGGATCTTATTCCAGTCACCATTGTCTACTCGAACCGCAAGCAATCGGTTAAACACATAGGCGCGAAGAGCCGAGAAATACAGGCTGCGCTTTTCGCGCGAGATCCTGCGGCCGCTGTGCATCCAACGCTGCGCCTGCTCAAGTGTTGAACCATTGCGTCCAAAACGCTGCTCGCCAAAATAGTTGGGAACACCTTGATCGCGCAGTGTCTGCAGCCGCTGCTCCAGAGCAACTCTATCTCCCATCAATTCACGCAATACCAGCGTAAAATGGTTGGCGCGGTGGACACCGCGCCTGAGCTTGCGCAAGTGGCGAGAAACCTCCAACACCTGCACGTCACCTTCGGATTCAAGAGACCCCCAGTTGGGCTCAGCGCGCCCCGCCATGCCAACACTAAACCACTGTCGGGTAACCGCATTGCGATCTTTGAGACCACTGAGACCAATATCGCGCTGCGCTGCGCCGCTGAGATCAGACACTCGTTGTAATAATTGCATACTGTTGAGCTGGCGCTTTTGCAGGTACAGAAAACTGTGCTCGCCATCACCCGACAGCTCAAAACCCAGTTGTTCACTGACGCAAAAATCTTCAGGGCTACAGCGAATAAGGGCGCTGCCGGAAGACGAACCCCATGCCCGGGGCCATGGTGTGATCATCCCGCGGGGGTCTGCAGAAGCACTACTGCGTGGGCTGCAATACCCTCTTTGCGACCGGTAAAACCCAAGCCTTCGGTGGTAGTAGCCTTTACATTGACTTGCCCGAGGCTCGCCGCCATATCAGCGACCAAATTCTCGCGCATGCTCTGAATATGGGGTGCCATGCGCGGCGATTGGGCAATGATCGTGGCATCGAGATTGCCCAGCACCCAGCCTGACTGATGCACTAACTGCATGACTCGGCGCAATAGAAGGCGACTGTCGATACCGGCATTGACCGGGTCTGTATCAGGAAAATGTTGCCCGATATCACCCTGACCCATCGCACCCAACAGTGCATCGCAGATTGCATGAATCAGCACATCGCCATCAGAGTGCGCCACCAGGCCGTGATCATGTGCTATGTGCACTCCACCAAGCACCAGCGTGTCGCCATTTCCGAAGCGGTGCGCATCGTAACCATGGCCTATACGCATTGATAACCACTCCCCATTTTACGAATCACGCCTAAGCACTCCGTTCTGCGTTTGCAGGTACCAAGCCGCCAGTGGCAGGTCAGCCGGCACGGTCACCTTTAAGTTACCGGCTGACCCTGCCACTAATTGCACCGGATATCCTGCCATTTCCATGGCGGAGGCTTCATCAGTCACCGCCAGACCCTGCGCCTGCGCCTGCTGCAACGCCTCGCGCAACTCATCAAGACGAAACATCTGTGGAGTCTGGGCCCGCCACAAAGTGGCACGATCCAATGTGCGCAAAACTCGCGCGTCCGCTGAAGCTTGTTTCACCGTATCGACCATTTTTTCCGCCAGTATCCCGCCCGTCTCATTCGCGGTCACGGTCGCTATCAATCGCATAATATCGTGCGCTTGCAGACAGGGCCGCGCCGCATCGTGGACCAGAACCCAGTCGCGCAGCGCCGCCTGGGATATCAGGGCATCAAGTCCCGCCAAAACAGAACCGCTGCGCTGTTCGGCACCAGAAACTGTTTGTATTCGCGGGTCCTGAAATATAGGCATTTTGGCCGCCCGAGCATCGTCAGCATGCAGCGCCACAATGACTCCCGAGATTTGCTCACAACTGAGCAAGGCACGCAAACTATGTTCGAGTAAAGTGGCGCCGGCCACAGCCATATATTGTTTCGGAAGCTCTGCGCCCATACGACTGCCGATACCGGCAGCGGGCAGGACCGCCCAGCAACGCGCCTCAGCTTGAGTCGTCATTCTCCATCCAGAGCAGAATTAGGACTGTCGACGACTTGATAAAATGTCTCACCTTCGCGTATCAATCCCAGCTGCTCCCGAGCGCGCTGTTCAACGCCGTTGTTGCCACTTTGCAACTCCAAGACTTCACGGTCCAGCACCGAATTACGTGCCTGCAGTTCACTATTAATCAGCGTCTGCTCGTCAACCTGAAGCTCCAGTCGATGCTGCTCAGCCAGACTACCCTCGGCAAACCAAAGTCGGTACTGCAGTGCACCCAGCAACACGAGCAAAGACAGAAGTAGCCAACGCAAAATTAGGCCCTCACTGGCGAAAAAATTCCGCTAGACCGCGATACGGTGCGCCACCGGCCAGCTCCGCTTCGATACGCAACAGGCGGTTGTACTTGGCAACCCGGTCGGAGCGACACAATGAGCCTGTTTTAATTTGCCCTGCGGCAGTGGCGACCGCCAGGTCGGCAATAGTCGTATCTTCAGTCTCACCACTGCGATGGGAAATCACTGCGGTATACCCAGCCGCCTTCGCCATCGCGATGGCATCAAGCGTCTCAGACAGACTTCCAATCTGGTTAAACTTGATCAGGATAGAGTTCGCGACACCCATCTCGATACCTTCCTTGAGTATCTTGGTATTGGTGACAAACAGGTCGTCTCCTACCAACTGCACCTTGTCGCCAATCTTATCGGTCAGCATCTTCCAGCCGTCCCAGTCGGATTCGTCGAGACCGTCCTCTATCGAAATAATAGGGTGGCTGCGGGCGAGGTCCGCCAAATAATCGGTAAAGCCTTCACTGTTAAACTGCTTGCCCTCTCCCGATAAATCGTAGACGCCATCGCGATAAAACTCAGAAGCTGCGCAGTCCAACGCGAGGGTAATGTCGGTGCCCAATTGATATCCGGCCTTCTCCACCGCCTCGGCAATGACCTCGAGGGCCGCCTCGTTCGATGGCAGGTTTGGTGCGAACCCGCCCTCATCTCCCACCGCGGTGCTCAAGCCACGAGCCGACAACACCTTTTTCAACTGATGGAAAATTTCTGCACCCGCGCGCAACCCCTCAGCAAAACTGGGGGCGGCCACTGGCTGCACCATAAATTCCTGTATATCGATATTGTTGTCCGCATGCTCACCACCATTAAGGATGTTCATCATCGGTACGGGCATAGTGAAGCCAGAAGTACCATTGATGTCGGCGATGTGTCGGTAAAGCGGAATTCCCCGAGACAGTGCAGCTGCCTTTGCGGCAGCCAGAGAAACGGCAAGAATCGCGTTAGCGCCAAACGTGGCTTTGTTGTCAGTTCCGTCCGCCTCAATCATGGCCGCATCCAGCTCGCGCTGAGCGTCCGCATCACGCCCCAATAAAAGCGACCGAATGGGCCCATTCACATGGCCGACGGCATTGAGCACGCCCTTGCCGGCGTATCGAGCAGCATCACCATCACGCAGTTCCAGCGCTTCACGCGAACCAGTAGAAGCGCCGGAGGGTGCAAAGGCGGTACCTACCTCACCCGATTTTAGCGTTACTTCCGCCATCACGGTGGGGTTTCCTCGGGAATCCATGACCTCAAAGGCCTGAATGTTGGTGATCGATGTCATGCCGTCAAACTCCGTAATTACTAGTCAATTTCCAGTGGAGGCAGTGATTTCACGAGGTCATCTACCGCTTTAACCTGCGCCAGAAACGGTTCCAACTGTGCGAGAGGAAGCGCACTTGGACCATCACAGCGCGCCTTGTCCGGATCGGGGTGAGCCTCGAGGAACAAGCCGGCTAATCCGAGTGCCATGCCGGAGCGCGCCAACTCCACCACCTGCCCCCGACGACCGCCGGATGAAGCTCCCCCGGTGTCTCGGCACTGCAGTGCATGAGTGACGTCAAAAATCAGAGGGGCATTTCCACAACTCTGCTTCATGACACCGAAACCCAGCATATCCACCACCAGATTGTCATAACCAAAGTTACTTCCGCGCTCGCACAACATGACACGGGTATTGCCGCACTCGGCAAATTTTTCCACGATATTGGCCATTTGTGCAGGGCTGAGAAACTGCGGCTTTTTGATATTGATCACAGCGCCCGTCGCCGCCATGGCGGCCACCAGATCAGTCTGACGCGCCAGAAATGCAGGGAGCTGAATAATATCGCACACCTGCGCAGTGGGTGCCGCCTGCTCCGGAGTATGCACGTCGGTAATGACGGGGACGTTGAAGGTTGATTTCACCTCGGCCAGAATTGACAAGCCTTCGTCGAGACCCGGACCCCGAAATGAGTGAATGGAGGAGCGGTTAGCCTTGTCAAAAGAGGCTTTGAAGACATAGGGAATGCCGAGTTTATTGCACACTTCAACATAGTGTTCCGCCACTCGCAGGGCAAAGTCCCTACTTTCCAGCACATTGACGCCGCCCAGCAATACGAACGGGGCGGCATTGTCGATACGCACTGTTCCAAGAGAAATGCTCTTATCCTTCACGGCGCGCTCTCTCTATCAGTTTTGGTTATCGGCCTTAACCCGGGAGTGGGCAATGGCCGCTTCGATGTAACTGGTGAACAGTGGGTGTCCGCCACGGGGCCGAGACGTAAACTCAGGGTGGAACTGACAGGCAATAAACCAGGGGTGAGCAGGCAACTCGACTATTTCTACTAGAGAACGGTCATCAGACCAACCTGCTACACGCATTCCAGCAGCCTGCAACTGACCCACATAATTGTTATTCACCTCATAACGGTGGCGATGGCGCTCCGCTATCAGTTCGGTGCCGTAAATTTCGCGCACCTTACTGCCCTCTTCCAGATGGCAAGGCTGCGCACCCAGACGCATGGTGCCACCGAGGTCTGAAGACTCATCGCGCTGCACTGCGCTGCCATCGGCTTCCATCCACTCTGTAATCAGAGCCACAATAGGATGCGGCGTAGACAGATTCATTTCAGAAGAATCAGCACCCTCAAGACCACAAACATTACGCGCGTATTCTATCAATGCGACGTGCATACCCAGACAAATACCCAGGAAAGGAATATTGTGTTCCCGCGCATAACGCACAGCAGTGATCTTGCCCTCCACGCCACGATCTCCGAAACCGCCCGGCACTAGAATGGCATCGACTCCATGAAGCGCATCGGTACCATTGTGCTCAATGTCTTCGGCGTCGAAATACTCGATCTTGACATCAGTCAACGTCTGCAACCCGGCATGAGCAAGCGCTTCGTTGAGTGATTTATAGGCGTCTTGCAAATCAACATACTTACCCACCATAGCCACTCGCACCCGGCCACTGCTGCCGGCAAGTTCGCGCTCGACAACATCGTCCCAGTCGGACAAATCTGCTTCAGGTTTAGCGTCTATACCAAAACGTTCCACAACAAACCGGTCCAGACCGAAATCTCGCAGCATGCCAGGAATTTTGTAAATTGAGTCCATATCCAGCAGCGGAATAACGGCGCGCTCTTCCACGTTAGTGAACAGAGAAATCTTCTTTCGTGCGCTCTCCTCTATCTCAACAGAGCATCGGCATAACAAGATGTCCGGCTGCAAACCTATGGAGCGCAGTTCCTTAACCGAGTGCTGAGTGGGCTTGGTTTTAATCTCGCCGGCCGTGGCAATATAAGGCACCAGCGTGAGGTGCATCAGCAATGCGTGACTGGGACCCATTTCCAGCTTGAGTTGCCTTGCAGCCTCCAGAAAGGGCAGGCCCTCAATGTCGCCCACAGTGCCGCCAATCTCAACCACAGCGATATCTGCGTCGCCCGCGCCCAGCACAACACGACGCTTGATCTCATCGGTAATATGGGGGATAACCTGCACCGTGCCGCCCAGATAGTCTCCGCGACGCTCTGCACGCAGTACTGAATTATAAACCCTGCCGGTAGTGAAGTTATTGGTCCGCTTCATCACCGTATGGGTGAATCGTTCGTAGTGGCCCAAATCCAAGTCGGTCTCTGCCCCATCCTCGGTGACAAATACCTCACCATGCTGGAACGGGCTCATGGTGCCGGGATCGACGTTAATGTAAGGATCGAGCTTGAGCAGAGTCACCTTAATACCCCGCGCCTCGAGCACTGCAGCCAGTGACGCAGCTGCGATACCCTTGCCAAGAGACGACACTACCCCACCTGTGACGAAAATATAACGCGCCATGACATGCCTATATTGATGGTGTATTTACGAGCATAAGACATAGCATCTAGTGCTCATTGGGAGCTCGATTACTGGCGCAAGTCCTGCAAAAGATGGGAACTTAAGATACCAGAAAGGCTGGACCAGCTCAATCAGAACTGGCGCTAGCGGCCCGTTTCCAGCGCACCAGCCAGAGAGATTCACTGTCCTGCGCGACCTCCTGCCATCGGTCGGACTCACACCTGGCCAAATCACCCACCGCCACCAGCTCGTCCCCCAGATAGAGCAAAGGCACTCGTCCGCGCCACCAGGGAGGCACTTTCCACGCCTGCATTAGCCCCTTAAGACTGCGACTACCGGCCCGACCCGGCAAATTGCAGCGCTCCCCGCCTTGACGCCAGCCCAGTGTGAGCTTCTCCTCAGGCATCAGCCGCAGGCCATCACCGTCTGATCGCACCAGACTGACGGTACCTACTCCGGGTACTTTCACACTCGCACCGGGTGCCAGCGCAAACGATGATGCCGCCGGAGGTGCCAAGAGATCAGGCAATCGGTATACAGCATCATGATAACGTTGCAGGCCATAGGATCCGCAGACCAGTCTCGGATTGCCATGTACAGCAGTCACACGCAACTGGCGCAGAAACTCGTCTAATGCGGCGCGGTCTGGCGCCTGATACCCCCCCGCCCTCAACCATGCCCGCAGCAGCGCCGCCGCGATATCCTCTGACGCATCAACCAACTGCGCTAGCAGCAGGCCAGGGTCACCCAGCTCACTATAGACCGTTTCCGGTACACCGAGATTCTGCGCCAGCGTGCTAGAGGCTGTCGCCATGTGCTGACTGGCACGGGTGACGGACCGTCGATACGCGGGCCAGCGCTTAGCTAGAAGCGGCAGCACCTCTTCACGCAGAAAATTGCGGTCCATCGCGGTATCGTGATTGGAGGGGTCTCGCACATAGCCAAGATCGTGGTAGGCAGCATACTGTTCTATCTCGCTGCGATCATAGGCTAGCAGAGGACGCACCAGCTGAGCCTGCCCTAGGTTGCGCGCGCGAGGCATCCCGGCCAGCCCTTCTACCCCTGCTCCACGCAGTAACCGCAAGAAAAAAGTCTCCACCTGATCATCAAGGTGATGGCCCAAAAACAGCACCGTCTCTGCCGGCAGCAGATCCTCAAAGGCACGGTAGCGCGCCTCCCTGGCAGCGGCTTCAGTACTGCCACCCGATGGCACTGCCACCGCACGGCTGATCAGTGGTATCGCAAGCCGGTGACATAAGCTTGCACAATGAAGCTCCCAGTCGGGTGCCGCCGGCTGCATGCCATGATTAATATGAATTGCACTCAGAAGAGGCGCGCAGGGATTGGCCGCACGCCAATTGTGCAGCAAATGCAGCAGCACAGTAGAATCTGCACCACCACTCAAACCCACATACCAGTGGGGGGCTGTGACTAAGCCGGTTAGCGGGCTATCGAGTTCGGCAAAATGGAGCAATCCCGCCTAGTTTCCGTAAGACATGAGTCGCGTATAGCGTTTGTCCAGCAACTCTTCTATCGGCATCTCCTGCAGGGTGTCCAACTGCGTCAGGATGTGTTCCTTGATCCGCTCAGCCATCAGATCAACATCCCGGTGTGCACCGCCAAGAGGCTCAGGAATCGTGGCATCAACAATGCCCAGGTCCTGCAGGATCTTGGACGTAACACCCATTGCTTCAGCCGCATCCGGCGCATTGGCTGTATTCTTCCAAATGATATTGGCACAACCCTCTGGAGAAATAACGAAATAGGTCGAGTATTGCAGCATGACCAAATGGTCGCCCACACCAATCCCCAGGGCACCACCGGAACTGCCCTCACCAATCACAATACAGATAATAGGTGTCGACAAACGCGACATCACCGCCAAATTCTGGGCGATAGATTCGCTGATACCGCGCTCCTCGGAGTCAATGCCAGGGTATGCTCCAGGCGTATCTATCAAGGTGACAACTGGGACTTTGTACCGCTCAGCCAGCTCCATCAGGCGCAGGGCCTTGCGGTACCCCTCAGGTTTCGGCATGCCAAAATTACGCATGACCTTATCCTTCACCGCCCGCCCCTTCTCCTGACCAATCACCATCACCGGACGGCCATCGATGCGGGCAAGACCCCCAACAATGGCGCTGTCATCGGCGAAATGACGGTCACCGTGCAATTCATCGAACTCGGTAAAAATACGCGGGATATAGTCAAGCGTGTAGGGGCGCTGCGGGTGGCGCGCCACTTTGACGATATCCCAGGAACTGAGGTTAGAGTAGATTTTCTCCGTGAGCTTGGTGCTTTTATCCCTCAGATTCTCTATCTCGGAGCCGATATTGATCTCGTTATCCGAGCCAACCAGTCGCAGCTCTTCAATCTTAACTTCCAGCTCGGCGATGGGCTGCTCAAAGTCCAGGTAATTGGGGTTCATCTGCGGGCATTCTCGACTGGCTCAGTTAACGCACAGTGTACAAAATTAATGCGTCCCAGACCAATACGAGATTCACTTTGGCATCAAGATGACCGCATCGTGCCAGACAGCCACAGGCGACATAGCACAATACAGCAAGATCAGGTCACCCGATGATCCTCGCTGGAGAGAGTGAATGCTTCGCTACAGCGGTTGCTGTAAGCTGTTGGACTGCGGCCGCTCAGGGGTTTGCTCTCGAAAAGAGGGGCGCAGTACAATCACAGGCAGACCAAACAGCCCTTTGACCAGCACGCTACTTGTTTGAATGAGACACAATGCAGGAACTACCCCCCTATCTTGTTCCCCACAGCAAAGAAGAAATCGTCATTTTGTATGAAGACGACGATCTTCTGTTGGTGCGAAAACCTCACCTGCTGCTCAGCATCCCGGGCCGCCATCCCCTGAACAAGGATTGCCTCATCACCCGACTCCAGGAACGCTACCCCACGGCAAGTATTGTACACCGGCTGGATCTGGATACCTCAGGAATCATGGTAATACCCCTTAACAAGCCGGCTCATGTCCACATCAGCCGCCAATTTCAGCAGCGCGAGGTCAAAAAGGCCTACCACGCTGTCGTGTTCGATGTGGTGGAGCAAGATGAAGGCCACGTGAATCTGCCGATTACCAGCGACTGGGAGCGACGCCCGCTGCAAAAAATCTGCTACGAGCGCGGCAGATCTGCCTTGACCCACTATGAGGTCTTGGAACGCGGCGGTGACCGCAGCAGAATGTTGCTGAAACCAGTGACCGGGCGCTCACACCAGCTGCGCATCCATATGCGAGAGCTAGGCCACCCCATTCTGGGCTGCGATATGTACGCGCACGCCACGGCATTAGACATGGCTGATAGACTGATGCTCAATGCCAGCGTGTTAGAATTCACCCACCCCACCAGCGGCAAGTGGCTGCGCGGAGACTGTCCCCCCAATTTTTAAGGTCTTTATAGCAGCAGTGGATGATCGGAGGGTAGTTGCCTGGACATCCACAACGCCAATTTATGTTTCATATTCGGTTCGTTGTCCTGGCCCTTGGCAAGGGGCTGAATAAGCTTGTCGTGCACTAGCAAGCGATAAAGGTAGGTGACTTTTTCCTTTGCTGAGTCAGTGTCCTCGAATTGGCCCACGCCGCGTTTTTTAGCATACACCGCCCCGACACGCAGGGCATGGATCACCAGTTCAGTTTCATGCTTTAGCTTCTGCATACCGTCCTCCGGCGTTGATTACAAATACGTACACCAATCACTCCCGCTACCAGAGTATAAGCTGACGTTGTTCTTTCCTATAAGCGCCAGTGAAAAAAATTTAACGCAAGCAGCCACTCCAGAACCGCAGTAAACAACCCGCCACCGATGCTTGGGGTAAGCGCCCCATGAAACCGGGTCAGATTGACACTAGACTGTCATCGGCCTGCCGCCTATCATCAAGCAACGCGACACTATGGAGAATAAAAAATGACGCACAAAAAAGTCTTCATGACAGGCTGTTTGACCCTCGCCCTATGCGGCTGCTTCGATTCAGGAAACTCGCTGAATGACAGGCAAACGGACGAGAGCTCGGGGCTGGCTGGCGCAGCACGGGGTGCCAATACGCTGCTACCGGCTAACGAGGAGATTCTGACACTGCGGGCCGCGCCTAACCCCGACCGTAATGCCTACTTTGGTGACCTGCATGTACACACGGCCTACTCGTTTGATGCCTACGTTTTTGGCACCGTAAGCAGCCCTGACGATGCCTACCGCTATGCTAGGGGACAGGCACTAGACCACCCCAGCGGCTATCAGGTGCAATTGCAACAACCCCTGGACTTTTACGCCGTCACAGATCACGCCATGCTGATGGGTCTGGTAAAAGAAGCGGCCGATACCAGCAGCGAGTTCTCGCGCTATGCCGTGGCAGAGCCACTGCATGACATCAATGCACCGAGCAACATGAATGTTCTCAGCCTGCTCGCCCGCGGACAAGCCTTTGGCACCTTTATCCCCGGTGTGCTGAGCGGCCTGCTTGATGGCACGATCGACGCACCGATGGCGGAGGCCGTGACCAAGTCAGCGTGGCTTGACACCATTCGAGCGGCGAATGACGCTTATTTACCCGGCAGTTTTACCACGTTCGCCGCCTTCGAATATACGTCGTCCAGCGATGACCAAGGCAACCTGCACCGCAATGTCATATTCCGCGACACAGGCCGCTTACCCGCTGTCCCCTTCTCACGCTTTAACTCGCAAAATCCAGAGGGCCTGTGGCAGTGGATGGACGGTCTGCGCAATCAAGGAATAGAAAGCCTAGCAATTCCTCACAACTCCAACGGCTCCAACGGCCAGATGTTCAAGCTAACCAACTGGGCAGGCAATCCCATTGACGACAATTATGCAAAACAACGCCAGCGCAATGAACCGCTGGTGGAAATAACACAGATCAAAGGCACGTCAGACACCCATCCTCTGTTGTCACCGAATGACGAATGGGCAGACTTTGAGATCACACCGTTCCGTGTTGCCACCAAACTCTACAGCGAGCCCGCGGGCAGCTACGTGCGCGATGCCTATTTACGCGGCCTGCAACTGCAGGCCGGTGGCGTTATCAACCCCTACAAATTTGGCCTAATCGGCTCCAGTGACACCCACGATGCCGCAAGCTCTGAAGATGAAGAAACCTTCTTCTCCAAGGCCGGCATGCTAGACGGTACTCCCGAGCTGCGTGGCTCTATCCCCGCATCCTTTCTTTACGGTACCGCGATCAAATATATGGACCCCGGATTAGTCAAAGAGGTCGATGGCAGAGATTATCTCGCCAGTTCCGGCTTTGAATTCTGGTCGGCGTCCGGCTTGGCCGGTGTCTGGGCGGAGGAAAATACGCGCGAGTCGATTTATCAAGCGTTCCGTCGCAAGGAAACATTCGCCACCAGCGGGCCGCGCATCAAGGTGCGCTTCTTTTCCAGTTATGACTTTGACCCAGAACTCCTGCAAAGCCCACAACTCACGACATTGGCCTATCAACAGGGTGTCACAATGGGCAGCGACCTAGCCGCTAATGGCGACCAAATACCCCAATTTCTGGTGTGGGCTGCGGCTGACCCGATCGGCGCTCCCTTGCAGCGTGTGCAAATCATTAAAGGCTATCTGGAGGGCGGCCAACACCAAGAAAAAATTTACGATGTAGCCTGCTCAGACGGACTGACGGTTGATCCAAAGACAGCGCGCTGCCCCGACAATGGCGCGAGCGTCAATATGGATGACTGCGCTACCACTGGCAACGCCGGCGCCAGCGAGCTTAAGGCGTTGTGGCGCGACCCTGATTTCGATTCAAGTCAGGAGGCTTTTTACTACGTGCGCGTGCTAGAAAACCCGACCTGCCGCTGGTCCACTTGGGATGCGATTCGCGCCGGTGAACAACCGCGCTCAGACCTGCCCAAAACGCTGCAGGAGCGTGCTTGGTCCTCGCCCATCTGGTACCGCTCGGACACATCGGCATTGCTATGAAGGAAGCGTCACTAACGCGCAGACACTGCGCAAACCAAACGGAATAAAAGGAACAGATCATGATTGTCGTCAACGCCGTTGTAACCAGTAAACCGGAGGACATTGCCGCACTGCAGAGCGCAATCCACACCATGGAAGCAGCCAGCAGAGAGGAGTCCGGCTGTAGTGACTACACTTTCAGCGTGGAATTGAACAACCCCAATAAGCTGAGAATAACCGAAAAATGGCTGAGCCTCGAAGCGCTCAAGGCGCACATGGCAACGCCGCATATGGCCGAATTCCAGGCGGCTATGGGGGCTCACCCGCCGGCCTCGCTGGAGGTTACGTTCTATGAAGTGACAGAGATTCAACCGTTTTGATGTGCTAGCAAAAA
>ERZ888423.30-NODE-30-length-122423-cov-30.101799_pt1 | contig 122423 bp, 127 predicted proteins | sample MGYA00520523_ERZ888423 | MGnify/ENA primary metagenome ERZ888423 (study PRJEB32303, sample SAMEA104408611) | aquatic metagenome | biome: Brackish water; feature: Pelagic; material: water | place: Baltic Sea | collected 2014-06-08T10:24:00 | depth 30,27 m ...
AAAAAGCGGACGAGGGCTTTTTGCAGCCTCACCCTTTTCCTTTCCTTAACCAAACCCCGGTTTCTGTTAACCTGTGCTGGTCCCCGGGCCGGAATCGACCTTAAAGCGGGGGCACGCACAGAATGTGGCACGAACTGCAGAAGAGGCCAGAATGGTGAAGCGCGGACCCTCACCGCCGCCTGAAGAGCGGATCATCAACGAAACGATGAGCGAGGCGCTCTCGAAGCGCTATCTGGCCTATGCGCTGTCCACGATCACGGCCCGGGCCTTGCCGGACGTGCGCGATGGCCTGAAGCCGGTGCAGCGGCGCATCTTGTATGGCATGCGCGTACTCAGGCTCGACCCCGAGGGCGGCTACCGCAAGTGCGCCAAGATCGTCGGCGACGTGATGGGTAACTATCACCCGCACGGCGACAGCTCGATCTATGACACGCTGGTGCGCCTCGCCCAGGATTTCAGCGTGCGCTATCCGCTGGTCGACGGGCAGGGCAACTTCGGCAACATCGACGGCGATAGCCCCGCCGCCTACCGCTATACCGAAGCGCGGATGACGCGCGCGGCCGAGCTGCTGATGGAAGGCCTCGACGAGAACGCGGTCGATTTCCGCCCGAACTATGCCGAGAATGACGAGGAGCCTGTGGTGCTGCCGGCCGGCTTCCCGGCGCTGCTGGCAAACGGCGCGACCGGCATTGCCGTCGGCATGGCGACCTCCATCCCGCCGCACAATGTGGCCGAGGTGATAGACGCGGCACGGCTGCTGATCGAGAAGCCGAAGGCAACCACCGAAGAGCTGATGGAATTTGTTCAGGGCCCGGACTTTCCGACGGGCGGCGTGATCGTCGAGGAACGCGCCGCGATGCTGCAGGCCTACGAAACAGGCCGGGGCAGCTTCCGTATGCGGGCGCGCTGGCATGTCGAGGACACCGGGCGCGGGACCTACCAGATTATCGTCACCGAGATACCCTACCAGGTTCAGAAGTCTCGCCTGCTGGAGCGCCTTTCCGAACTGCTGGAGGCCAAGAAGGTTCCCCTGCTGGAAGACGTGCGCGACGAGAGCGCCGAGGACGTGCGCCTTGTGCTGGTGCCGCGCGCCAAGACGGTTGAAGCGGACGTGCTGATGGAGAGCCTGTTCAAGCTGTGCGATCTGGAAACGCGCTTCAGCCTGAACATGAACGTTCTGCACAAGGGCGCACCTCAGGTGATGGGCCTGAAGCAGGTGCTGCAGGCTTATCTGGACCACCGCCGCGAAGTCGTCGTGCGCCGCGCGGAGTTCCGGCTCGACCGGATCGAGAAGCGGTTGCACCTGCTGGATGGCTACCTCGTAGCTTTCCTCAACATCGACGAAGTGATCCGGATCATCCGCACCGAGGACGAGCCTAAGCCCGTCCTGATGAAACGCTTCAAGCTGACCGATGTGCAGGCCGAAGCTATCCTCAACCTCCGCCTGCGCGCGCTGCGCAGGCTTGAGGAAATGGAAATCCGCGGCGAACATGCGAAGCTGAAGGAAGAGCGCGAGGAGATCGTCTCGCTGCTCGGCTCGACGCGCAAGCAGTGGTCGAAGGTGTCGAAAGACCTGAAGGCGGCGCGCGACGAATTTGATCCGGGTACGGCGCTGGGCAAGCGCCGCGCTACCTTCGAGGCCGCGCCGGATGTGGACCTTGCCGCCGCGCTGGAGGCCTCGCGGCCGAAGGAGCCGGTGACTGTCGTGCTGTCTCAGCAGGGCTGGATCCGCGGCATGAAAGGGCATGGTATCGAAGCCGATTCGATCAAGTTCAAGGAAGGCGATGGCCCTGCCTGGATGGAAGAGGTGATGACCACCGACCGGCTGGTCATCATGTCGTCCGACGGGCGCGCGTTCATCCTGGCGGCGGACAAGCTGCCCGGCGGTCGCGGCAATGGCGAGCCGATCCGGCTGTCGATCGAGCTTGAGGATAATGTGGACATCGTCGCGATGTTCAAGTTCGATCCCGAGCGCAAGCGCGTGATGGCCTCAAGCTCCGGGTACGGATTTGTAATTTTGGAGACCGAGCTGGAATCCAACCGCAAGGCGGGCAAGCAGGTGGTCAACACAGGCGAAGGACGGCTGCTCGTCTGCGCGCCCGTGGAAGGGGACATGATCGCGGTGGTCGGCACGAACCGGAAAATGCTGATCTTCCCGCTCAAAGACCTGCCGGAAATGTCACGCGGCAAAGGCAACAAGCTGCAGACCTATAGCGGCAGGTCAGAACTCGCCGATCTCATCACCTTCGACAAGCGCGACGGCCTGATCGTCATGACCGGCGGGCGCCACCGCGCCTTCGAGGAATGGAAAAGCTGGCGCGGCGCGCGGGCGCAGGCCGGCAAGGTCGTGCCCAAGGGCTTCCCGAAGGGCGGAACGTTCAGCGGCTGAGGCGGAGGGGTCTGCATGGCGCCGCTCGTCGTTCCGCATAATCCCGAATGGGCAGCGGCGTTCGCCGCCGAGGCGCGGGCGCTGACCGGGGCTATGGGCGAGACCTGCACCGGGCTGCGTCACATCGGCAGCACAGCCGTTCCCGGGATCCTGGCCAAACCCATCATCGACATTCTGGGCGAAGTCAGCTCTTTCGAACTGCTGGACGGCGCGACCGGATGTATCGAATCGCTCGGCTACACTGCGATGGGCACCTTTGGCATCGAAGGCCGCCGCTACTTCCGGAAGGACGATGCCCAGGGGCATCGGACACACCACCTGCATGTGTTCGAAGCCGGATCGCTGCACATCGAGCGCCATCTGGCCTTCCGCGACTATCTGCGAAGCCATCCGGAGAAAGCTGGAGAATACTCGGCGCTGAAAGAGGCGCTGGTGGATGCCGGTGTTGCGTATCAGGATGGAAAGGATGCCTTCGTCAAGGCGGCGGAGGCCGAAGCGATCAATTGGCGCCGGTCAGGTGCAAGCGGCGCGTGACGTGAAACTCGAGACCACCCCCTGACCCTGAGACAGCCTGTTCTGGCCGATTTCGGCGCTTGGGCGCTGATGTAGGCGGAGGAGTCCGTGAAAGCCAATACCGGCAGCGTTCAGGACCAGCGCGAGAGCTGAAACCAGCTCCTGTCGGTCGCGGGGCACTGGAAGATCATGGGCTGGGGCGCGCTCTGCGCCATCGAAAAATCGAGTTGCACGCTCTTCGGCCGCTTTGGTCTGTCGAAGCCCTTCGGATGGCCGTGTATCGAAGTCGGCTGGAGGCTGCTGCCGGAATTCCAGGGCAAGGGGTATGCAATGGTCGCAGACGCGGGACGAGTGGGAGATGCGGCGCAAGCGCCCGATTGGCCGCCTCTAAAGCCGCCCGACCACATCCGTCATCAGCGGCCCGATCTCGGCATTCAACACAATGTCCGCGTACGGATCCTGGTCGGTCTGTTCGCGGTTGATGATGGCGAGTTGCGAACCTAGCCGCTTGGCGAGCAGGGGGATGCCCGCCGCCGGGTAGACGACGAGGGACGAGCCCAGCACGAGCATCAGGTCGCACAGCGAAGCTTCCTCGCTGGCGCGTTCCATTTCGGCTTCCGGCATGGCCTGGCCAAAGGAGATGGTCGCGGTCTTGATAAGGCCGGTGCAGAAGACACAGGTTATGTCCTCGTCCGCTTCCCAGCGGGGACGCAGCGCTTCGAGCTCGTAGCGCTTGCTGCAAGTCAGGCATTTGGCATAGCTGGCGTTGCCATGGATCTCGATCACCTGCCGGTCTGGCACGCCGGAATCCTGGTGCAGGTTGTCGACATTCTGGGTGATGACGCTGGCGATCTTCCCGGCGGCGACGAGTTCTGCAATCGCGTAATGCCCGGCATTGGGCGAGGCGCCCGTCCAGCCGGCGGTCTTGTTGAACACGCGCGTCCAGGCCTCCCGGCGCTTGTCGCGCGAGGCGACAAAGTCCTGGAACATGATCGGCTTCATCTTGCTCCACACGCCGCCAGGCGAACGGAAATCCGGGATGCCGCTTTCGGTCGAGATGCCCGCGCCGGTGAAGACGGCGACGCGGTGCGCGCTGCGGATCATGTGGGCGAGGATGTCGGCGTCTGTCATGCCGCCTAAACTATCGCCTTCGATCAAAAGGGCTAGCGGTACATCCCATCTCGCAAATTGATGCCGTCTTCGACCCACATCTTCATCGCGCCGATCATCTCGCTCCCGCCCATGCAATTGCCTTAGGAGGCCTTCAGTCCGGCCTGCGTCGGGCGCCAGCCTTCCTGTGCAATCGAAATCAGCATGCGCCCGTCGCCCAGGTCTTCGAACCGCATGGTTACCGTTGTCTTGCAGCCGGCGCTGGTGGTCATCGCGGCTTCGCCCTCGGCGGGGCCGCCCTACTTGGCGTCCCATTGCAAGATGGTTCGGCGGTTCTTCCCGGCTTCGATGTCCTGTATGGGGAAGGCGCGGGTAAAATCATGGAAATCCCGCATTATGGTGGTGCCGGTTTCCAGCCGGCCTTTTGCGCCGCCGGTGGTGAAATAGCCGGAAAGCTTCTCGGGGTTCACCACCGCCTCGAAGACTTCGCACACGTAGCGGGCAATCCGGCCGCTGACTTCGAGTTGCAGCTCTATGGGATGCCTCCGTGCTTACGTTCGGGCTTAAAATGTTATAAAAATATAACATGCCAGTTACGCTGACCGAAACGCTGGAAGACCTTGTGTTCAAGGCGCTCGCCGCGCCCGTGCGCCGCGCGATCCTGGATGCGCTGAAGGACAATCGGCAGACGACCGGCGAGCTGTGCGCGCAGTTCCCGGCGCTGGACCGGTGCACGGTGATGCAGCACCTGAAAGTGCTGGAGGCGGCAGACCTCGTGATCGCCCGCAAGGTCGGCCGCGTGCGCTGGAACTATCTGAACGCGATGCCGATCAAGGATATCCACGACCGCTGGATCGGCCCGCACGCCGCGCAGGTCGTGAACGCGCCGGCGCGCCTGAAGGCGGGGCTGGAAGGCTGACCAGTCCCCGAATGGAAGCCGGGGCTGTGCAGGCGCGCCGGCGCTGGCCTATATGCCGCGCGAAGAGGAGCGCGGCGTGCAGCGGACGGTGATTGTCGGTGATGTTCACGGAATGCTTGCGGCGCTGCTTCAGCTGCTCGCGCAATTGCAGCTCGTGGCCGGCGACAGGCTGATCTTCGTCGGCGACCTGGTCGACAAGGGGCCGGAGCCTGCGGGCGTCGTGCACCATCTCGCCGGCCTCGCGGCGACAGCGCCGTACGACATCGTGCTGGTGGACGGAAACCACGAGGACCGCCATCGGCGCTACCAGCGAAACCTTCTGGAGCGGCCCGTCATCGCCGCCCAGCAGGCTGCCGAGGCGCCAGAGCTGCCTAGGCTGGCAGCGGAGCTGACCGAAGCGGGGCGTGCCTTCCTGAATATCGCTGTGCCCTTCTACCGCCTGCGCGCCCATAACGTGCTGATCGTGCACGGCGGGATTCCGGGCGACATGCGCCGCTTTCCCGCCGGCGTCCGGGAGGCCGAACAGTTTGCCGGGCGCGCGCGCGACCGGTTCCGCAAGGTTCTCCGCACGCGGTTCATCGATGCGGCGACCGGCGGCTTCGTCGGGCTGGGTCAGGAGAAGCCGGGCGATCCGTTCTGGGCGGACGTTTACGACGGCCGCTTCGGGCATGTCGTGTTCGGCCACCAGCCTTTCCTCGACGGGCCAGCCGAATTTGCCCATGCGACCGGCATCGATACCGGCGCAGTGCATGGCGGAGCCCTCACGGCGCTGGTGCTGCCGGAAAAGGGGCGGCGATCTTATTCGCAGGTCCGCACGCCCGTTTTCGTGCCGCGCCGCTGACTTTCCCATGCGGCAGGGAGTATCCCTTGCGAAACCCCGCAGCGACGGTTAGGCGTTGGTCTTCAAGGAATTCTGGAAGGGGGCACCCCATGAATCTCGTTCTCATCGTTCTCGCGGTGATTGTTGCCATCGTCGGCATGATCATCCTCATCTACAACGGCCTCGTGATGAAGCGGCAGCGCGTCAACCAGGCCTTCGCGGATGTCGATGTGCAGCTGAAACAGCGCCAGAACCTGATCCCGAACCTCGTGGAAACGGTCAAGGGCTATGCTAAGCACGAGCAGGAAACCTTCCAGCAGGTGATCGCGGCGCGCAACGCCGCGCAGGCCGCCAATACCGCCGGCGACATGGCCCGCGCCGAAGGCGTGTTGAGCCAGGCGCTGGGCAAGCTGTTCGCCCTCGCAGAGGCCTATCCGGACCTGAAGGCCAATACAAACTTCCTGCAGCTGCAGAACGAGCTGTCCTCGATCGAGGACAAGCTGGCTGCCGCGCGCCGCTTCTACAATTCGGCTGTCCAGGACTACAACACGGCCCGCGAACAGTTCCCGGGCTCGATCATCGCCGGCAGCTTCAACTTCGAGGGCCGCGAATTCTTCGATGTCGGCGCCGATAACCGCGCGGCGCTGGACGAGCCGCCGAAGGTCGGTTTCTAGGCCCCGCTGTTTCAGTCAGGATAATTCTGCAGGGCTTGCAGTCCTGGCGCCGGAAGGAAACCCCGCCCATGCACTTCGTCCTTGTAGCTGCCGCCGCCGCTCTGCTCGTAACTGCCTGTTCGCCCAGGACCGAGACGACGCCTGCTGAAGAGCCGATGACGATCGAGGAACCGGGTGTCCAGACGCCGGCACCCTCAGAGGCGCCCGGTCCGGTTCTCGATCCGACCGAGCTTGACCTCTCGAAGATAGAGCTCGCCATGCGCATCCCGTCCGCTTTCCGCGCCTATGACGAGGGCGCCTATCTTGAGATCAACGTGATCAGCCCGCGTCTGGGTGTCGATATTTCCGAGAGCTTTTCGCTGACGTCCTCGCTGGGATTCGACAGCCCGTTCCTGGCGACCGAGGCGCGCGACGGGTTCTCGATCTGGACTTATACGACGCGGCCTGAAGACCGACCGCTTCTGGCAGCGCTGAGCCAGGAACTCGTCCGTCTCAAGACCGAAGCGCCCGGTGAGAACGAGCTGACCTTCGGCGCCATTGCTCCGGGCTGCTGGAACGAGCCGGAGCAGACACCCGGCAGCCTCGCGCGCACTTTGTACATCCGCGTCGTGCCGGAAGAGGATTTCCAGGTGTTCGTGCCCGAACAGATCCTCAACGAAGGCGACCTGCCGGGCATCGAAACCTTCTGGGGCGCGTGCGGCGGGTAGGCGCGTGAGTTGACGCGGCTGGCTGCCGGGATGGCCAGCGCCTGAGGCCTATCGCCCGCACGGATGGTTTTGTGGTATCAGGCAGGTGCGATGAGTGATGCTCTTGGTCCCGGCGATCTGGTCTTGTGTGTCAACGCGGCCCCGAACCACGTGACGGGTGAGCCCGTCCCGCTGGTAGCCGGCGAGACTTACCGCGTGCTTGACCTCTGGGAATTTGCCTGCCCGTGCGGGCGCTCGGATGCGCTTCTGGATGTCGGCGTCGGCTTTGCCTGGTGCCAGAGCCGCTTCCGCAAGCTGCCCAAGCCGAGAGCGAAGGCGAAGTCGCGCACCGTGATGACGCCGAAGAAGGTGGAGCCTGTTTTACAGGCTGTTTCAGCGCCTCGGCTGCACCGCGAACCAAGGCTCGAGGCGCGTCAGAGCTTCCTTGATTTCCGGTGTCGAGAGCGCGAACGAGAAGCGCATGAAGCGGTGGCCGTCCACGGGATCGAAGTCGACGCCCGGCGCGGCCGCGATGCCGGTTTCCTCCAGCAGTTTCATGCAGAAGCCGAGGCTGTCATCGGTGAAACGCGAAATGTCGGCGTAGATGTAGAAGGCGCCGTCCGGCGGCGCGATCCGGTCGAGGCCGAGGCGCGGCAGGGCCTCCAGCAGCAGCGCCCGGTTCGTGCGGTAGACATCGATATGCCCTTCAAGCTCTATGCGGCTGTCCATCGCGACCAGGCCGGCATGCTGGGCGAGTGAAGGGGCCGTGAGGAAGAGGTTGCCGATATAGGCGTCGGTGCGGTGCGCACAGTCTTCCGGCGAGACAAGCCAGCCGAGGCGCCAGCCGGCCATGGAGAAGTATTTCGAGAAGCTGTTGACGATATAGGCGGACGGCTCGAACTCCAGCATCGAATGAAGCTTCGGCCCAAAGCTCAGACCGTGATAGATCTCGTCCGAGATGATCCGTGCACCGATCCTGCGCGCGACGTCCGCTATTGCTGAAAGTTCCGCTTCCGGGATGATCGTGCCGGTCGGGTTGGCGGGGCTCGCCAGGATGATGCCTTGCGGTGCCGGGTCCAGCGCGGCGAGAGCGTCGGCGGTCAGCTGGAATCGCTCGGCCTCACCGCAGGCGATTTCCGCAGGCTCAAGGTTCAGGGCGCGGATGGTATTGCGATAGGCCACGTAACCCGGCCGGGCGAGCGCGATCCGGTCGCCCGGCTTGAACGCCGTCGCCAGTGCCAGCACGAGGGCCGGCGAGGCGCCGCAGGTGATCGCGATGCGGCGGGGCGCGACCTCCGCGCCGTAAGTGTCGAGATAGTGCTGCGCGATACGCGCCTTCAGCGGCACGCTGTCCCAGTATCCCATGGCTTCGCTGTCGAGCACGCCGTGCGCGGCGGCGATGGCGGCCTGCGGCGCGCCGGTCGATGGCTGGCCGAACTCCATGTGGAAGATGCGCCGGCCAGCCGCTTTCAGTTCATGCGCGCGGCGGCTTATGGCGATCGCCTGGAACGGTGAAATGTCCTGTCCCAAGGTTTACCTGGCAGCGACTGACGGCAGCCAGGTTGCCAGCGCCGGCATCGCGGCGACGACGGCGAGCAGCAGCAGCTGTAGCCCGATGAACGGTATCGCCCCCTGCCAGATCTGCATCGTAGTGACTTCCGGCGGCGCCGCGCCGCGCAGGTAAAACAGGGCAAAGCCGAACGGCGGCGTCAGGAAGCTGGTCTGCAGGTTCACCGCCATCAGAATGGCCAGCCAGACCGGATCGCAGCCCAGCAGGATCAGCGGCGGCGCCACCAGCGGGACCACGACGAAGACGATCTCGATGAAGTCGAGGAAAAATCCGAGCACGAACATCACAGCCATGGTCGCTGCGAGTGCGCCCCACTTGCCCCCTGGCACGGCGTGCAGGATTTCCGCGATCAGGTCATCGCCGTCGAAACCCCGGAACACCAGGCTGAAGAGCGAGGCGCCGATCAGGATCAGGAAGACCATCGAGGTGATGTGCGAGGAGCTCTTGAGCGCGGGCACCAGCTGCGACGCCTTGCGCAGGACGAGCAGGCCCGCGACGAGCGAGGCTAGGAAAACCAGGCAGGCGATGGCTGTCAGCCCCATGCCCGCCGCCGCGATGCCCGAATGCGCGATGTCGCCCACCCGCAGGTCAAGCGTGTTGCGCAGGATGAGAATGACCGGAAGGCTGAGCAGGCCGGCGATCATGACGGGCGACAGGCGGCTGCCATTGTCGCGGGCGAGGCGAAGGCCGGCAAGCAGGAGGGCGCCGCCCGCGCCGATCGCCGATGCTTCGGTCGGCGGCGCGATGCCGCCGAGGATTGATCCGAGAACCGCGACGATCAGGCCGACCGGCGCAACAACGCCCAGCAGCACATCCGTAGCGGTCAGTGGTGCGGTGTCATCGTCGAGTTTTGCGGGCGGGCAGGCTGAGGGACGGAAGATAGCCACGGCCGCGACCCATGAAAGGTACAACAGCACAAGGATCAGGCCGGGGATCAACGCTCCGGCAAAGAGATCGCCGACCGACACAACCGCCGATGCGCTGCCGGAGGAAAGGCTCGCCTGACTGGCGGCATTCGAGATCGCATCGGCCAGCAGGATCAGCACGATGGACGGCGGGATAACCTGGCCGAGTGTTCCGGAGGCCGCGATGGTGCCCGTGGCGAGGCGCACGTCATATCCCTGCCGCAGCATGGTCGGCAGCGCAATCAGCGTCATGGTGATCACAGTGGCGCCGACGATACCGGTGGAGGCAGCCAGCAGGGTGCCGACGAGGATAACGGCGAAGCCCAGTCCCCCGCGCACGCCGGCGAGCAGGCGGCTCGCGATGTTGAGCAGGTCCTCTGCCACCCGGGAGCGTTCGAGGATCACGCCCATCAGCACGAACAGGGGCACCGCGATCAGCGTCTGGCTCTGCATGATTGAGCTGCCTTCGATCCGGCTGGGGAAGGCCTTCAGGAAGGAGTCCGGGAACACGCCGAGCGCAATGCCGAGAAGCGCGAAGATCAGCGCGACGCCGCCGAGCGTCAGTGCGACGGGATAACCGGCGAGCAGCGCGATGATCGCGCTGGCAAACATCGCTATGGCAAGGATGGCCTCAAGCTCCATGGCGCTCTCCGCTCGCCAGCGCGTTGTCCGGCTCGGCTGGTGGCAGGGCGCCTGTCAGTCGCAGCGCGGCTTTAAGCGATTCCGAGAGGCCCTGCGCCATCAGCAGCACGGCGAAGACGGGCACCAGCGTCTTGAAGAGGTAGAGGATCGGTAGCCCGTCGGACTCGCGCGAGCCTTCAAGCAGCATCCAGGAGCGCGCCAGGCCCGCTTCGCTGGTCATCAGGATCCGCACACAGATGGGGAACAGCAGCAGGTAGGCTCCGGCAAGCTCAATCCAGCTTCGCCCGGTCTCGCCGAAGCGCGGCCTCAGGATGTCCACCCGCACATGCGCGCCGTCCCGCAACGCCCCAGCGGCGCCCAGCATGAACATCGCGGCAAAGGCATACGTCACCGCTTCGTTGAGCCAGGTGAAGGAGAGGCCGAAGGCATACCGCAGAAGCACGACAACCAGCTGAAGGAAGATCAGCAGCACGCCGCATGTCATCGCCGCGCCGAGCGCGGTGCCGGACATCCGGTCGATCAGCGCGATAATGCGTTTGGCGGCGCCGTCCAACAGGTTTGGAACCGCCAGCACTATGAGCGGCAGGGCAAATAGCGGCAGGGTTGCGATGCCCGCCCATTTGAGCGCCGTGCCGAGCGTCAGGAAAATCTGGCTGTCCATGCCGCGCCTCCGGGCTTACTTGCCGAGCGCGCGGGCGGCATAATAAGGCCCGTCAGAGACACCAGCCCAGCCGCGCATCAGTTTCAGCGAGGCTTCAAAGCTCTCATAGATCCGCTTCTCGATACCGTCCCGGCCGCTGGCGGCGCGCACGTCGAAAGCGGCTTCCGACATCCGCTCGACCACTTCATCCGGGAACGAACGAAGCTGCGTCCCGTGCTCACGCACAAGCAGGTCAAGGTGCACGGAGTTCTGGTAGGTGAATTCGCCGAGCGACAGGTGGTTCACTGACTCGCACGCCGCTTTCAGGATCGCCCGTTCGCTGGGGATGAGGCTATCCCAGACACCGCGGTTGATGCCGACGGCAAGGCTCGCGCCGGGTTCATGGAAACCCGGTCCGTAATAGTAAGGTGCCTCGCGGTGGAAGCCGAGCGAATAGTCGTTCCAAGGTCCAACCCATTCGGTCGCATCAATCGCGCCCGTCTGCAGCGCCTGGTAAATCTCGCCGCCTGCCAGCGAGATTGAGGCGCCGCCCAAGGCACGCAGCACTTCGCCGCCCTGGCCCGGGATGCGCATCTTGAGACCCACGAAATCGTTCAGCGAGGTCATCTCGCGCCGGAACCAGCCGCCCATCTGGTGGCCGGTATTGGCGCCCTGGATCGACTTGATGCCGAACTGGCCGGAGAGCTCATCCCACAGCGCCTGTCCGCCGCCATGGTCAATCCAGCCCATGATCTCCTGCGCCGTCATACCGAAGGGCACAGCGGTAAAGAACGGGAAGGCGGTCGACTTGGCGGTCCAGTAGTATTCTGCGCCGTGGTACATGTCGGCTGAGCCGTTCGCCACCGCGTCGAAGCTCTCGAACGGCGGCACCAGTTCGCCGGCTGCGAACACCTTGATCTCCATCAGCCCGTCCGACATCTCGAACACGCGTTCGGACACCCGTTCGGCAGCTCGGCCAAGGCCGGGCAGGCCCTTCGGCCAGGTGGTCACCATGTTGAAGCGGCGCCGGCTGCGGCTGATGGCCGGGCCGGAGAGCGCCGCGCCGGATCTGGGATTAGCGAAGGTTGCCACGGCGCCTGCGAGCCCAAGGGCGCCTGCGCCGACGAGATTACGCCGGTTGATCATCGACTGGCCTCCCTGTGTGCGCGCGTCCGCCCCTTCGGGACCGGTCTCGCTTCGCGCCTACTCGTCGTCTCTCAAGGGCCGCCAGCGGTCGCCGTCAAGTACTTCCAGTGGTTTGTAGCGCCGCTTGTAGGCCATCTTCGGGCTGCCCTTGACCCAGTAGCCGAGGTAAACGTGCGGCAGGCCAAGGTCCTGCGCATGGCGGATATGATCGAGGATCACGTGGTGGCCGAGGCTGCGGGCTTCCTGTCCAGGATCAAAGAAGGTGTAGACCATCGAGAAACCGTCGCGCAGTACATCGGTGATCGAGCAGGCCACCAGCGGCGCCGACTCTTCGGGTCCGTCGCGGTATTCGAAGATCAGGCTCTGAACGGGGCTGCCGCCGACCATCGCGACATAGTCCCGGTAGGTCATCTCGGACATGCCGCCATTGTCATGGCGCGTCTTCACATAGGCTTTCAGCAACCGGAACTGCTCCCGCGTCGCCTGCGAGACAACCGGGCGCCGCACCAGCCCCGTGTTTTTTGCGATCACCTTGCGGTCATTGCGGCTCGTCTCGTGCTCGCGTGTGGGCACCCGCACGCTGCGGCAGGCATTGCAGCGCAGGCAAGCGGGCCGATAGGCGATCGACTGGCTACGGCGGAAACCGGACTGGCTGAGCACATTGTGCACGACGTCCGCTTCCGGGATCGCGAGGTTTGTGAAGGCTTTCCGTTCCTTGCGGTCAGGCAAATAGGGACAGGGGCTGGGGTTCGTGACGTAGAACCTCAGCGACCGTTCCAGGCCAGCCGGCAGCAGATGGGAATCCGTGAACTTCATTCCGCGGAACGATACACCTCACCGGGCCAGCGCCAAGGGGCCAAAACCGGGCAGGCGCGAAGCAGCGGCAAAAAAGACACACCGGCGTGGCCGGAAAGCCTCACGGTTGGGCGCTCAGGTGAACTTTCAGGCTGATCCGGCGGTTTTGTGCAAGGTGGGGCTGGCCGGAATCGAGCGGCTGGGTATCCGCGAGGCCTGTCACCGCCGCGAAACGTGCCGGCGCCACGCCGCCCGCCTCGAACAGGCGGCGGGCTTCATTGGCGCGGTCCGAGGAGAGATCCCAGTTCGAATAGCCGGTCGTGGTCAGGCTGAAGGCATCGGTATGGCCTTCGATTGAGAGCGGGTTGGCGAGCGGAGCGAGCGTTACGGCCATTGCAGCCACCAGTGCCCGGCCTTCCGGGGTCAGGGCGCCACTGGCACTCTCGAACAGGGGCCGGCCCGCCGTGTCCACCAGATCAAGGCGCACCCCTTCCGGCGCCACGGAAATGATAACGCTTTCGCCGGCGGCCTTAAGGGTCTCGGAAAGTTGCAGAAAGCTGAACAGGTCTGCGGCTTCTGAAGGCACCGGAGGCGCGGCGGTCGCGGGCGCCAGATCCCTGGTCTTGAATTCGGCGGCAATGGCGGCGCGGGCATCGGGCGAGACGCCGCTGACCAGCCACATCAGCAGGAAGAAGGCCATCAGGGCGGTCAGGAAGTCGGCATACGCCATCTTCCACGTGCCCAGCTTGCGGGCCGGTGGTGCAGGCATTCTGCCTGCGAGTTGCCGGTGGGTCGTGGCGTAAGCCATCGTCCTGGTTCCTGTCCTTCTGACGGAGATCATCGTCTATCAGGTCATAGTGAAACCCACGCTTCGGCGAGGGATGGGATTTCGATGAAATTCCATCTATCTGCGTCCCCACAACCGTCCCAAAAGGAGACACTCATGGCGCGCACAGCATTTCTTGGCCTCGGGGTCATGGGCTTCCACATGGCCGGCCACCTGGCGCGCGCTGGTCACCAGGTGAGCGTCTGGAACCGCACCGCCGCAAAGTCCGCCGCCTGGGCTGGCGTGCACCGCGGTGAGGCGGCGAAGGATCCTGCCTCGGCCGTATTCGGCGCCGAATTCGTCCTGATGTGCCTCGGCGATGACCCGGACGTGCGCGCCGTCTTCGAGGCCTTTGAGCCGAGCCTCGGCGCAGGCATGACCGTCATCGACCACACCACCGCCTCCGCCGGGCTCGCCCGCGAACTCGCCGCACGCTGCAAGGCGAAGGGCGCGCACTTCATCGATGCCCCGGTCTCGGGCGGTGAGGCCGGCGCAATCAATGGCAAACTCACCATCATGTGCGGCGGCGAGCCAGCCGCCTTTGCCGGCGCCGAGCCGGTAATGAACGCCTTCGCCCGCAAGATCACGCTGATCGGCGAGACGGGCTCCGGCCAGCTCGCCAAATCCGTCAACCAGATCTGTATCGCGGGAATCGTGCAGGGCCTCGCCGAGGGTCTGCACTTTGCGGACAAGGCCGGGCTCGATCCCGCCAAGGTGATCGAGGCGATCTCCGGCGGCGCGGCGCAAAGCTGGCAGATGGAAAACCGCTGGAAAACGATGACCGAAGGCAAGTTCGATTTTGGCTTCGCAGTCGACTGGATGCGTAAGGATCTGCGCATTACGTTGGAGGCGGCCGAGGAAGTTGGCGCGGCCCTCCCGGTCACCTCGATCGTAGACGCCTACTACGGCGAAGTACAGGCGATGGGCGGCAATCGCTGGGACACGTCGAGCCTGATTGCCCGCTTGAAGCCGTAACGCCCGGGTGTCGGGTCAATGAAGGAGCGTGCCTTGGAAACTGCACCCGGACGTCACGGTCATCCGAAAACCGGTGATATGGGAGAGGCGCCGTATCGCCTGCATGGGCTCAAGCTTTCATACTTTACCGGCAAGCTTGAAGCCTATTTCCGGGTCAAGGGCGTTGCCTTTGAATTTGTGGGCATGGACACCGCCGACTTCCGGCGCTGCGCCCGCGAAACAGGGATTGCCCAGATGCCGCAGGTTCAAGCGCCGGATGGCAGATGGCTCACCGACACAACGGCAATCATCGCGGAGTTTGAAAAAGCTTTCGCGGGGCCTGTTTTGTCTCCGAAGGATCCGGTGACCCGCTTCTTCAGCCTGTTGCTGGAAGACTTGTTCGACGAGTGGTTGTGGCGGCCGGCGCTGTATTATCGCTGGGCCTTCGTTGAAGACCGCACACTGATGAGTTCACAGATAGCACGGACGATGTTGCGCGATGTACCTCTCCCTTTCAGCGTGCGCCGCCGCCTGATCCTCGCGCGCCAGCGCCGCCAATACCTCAGACAAGACGGGATTACGCGCCGGACGGCGCCCGTGGTTGAAGCGCTCTACCGCGACACGCTGCAGATGCTGGAAGCAATTTTCCGGGTACGGCCCTTCCTGATGGGAGGGCGACCCATAGAGGCTGATTTCGGCCTGATGGGGCCGTTCCTGCGCCACTTCTCACACGATCCGACACCTGCCGCGATCTTGCGCGAGACCGCGCCAAACACGCAGGCCTGGGTTACACGTGTCTGGGCCACGACACCTGGCGATGCCGAGGCAGGGTTGCTGCCCGAAAGCGTGCCCGATGATCTTCAGGGACTGATCGCGATGGCCGCGCGCGAATACCTGCCATACTTGGCCGCCAACGCATTGGCCGTAAGCCAGTCCGCCGCGGTTGTGCAGTATGCGCAGGGCGGAACGGGCTGGTCCGTACCCGCAGCGCCCTACCGCGCGGCATGCCTCGATGCGCTGAAAGCCGCCTACGTCGACTTGCCGGACGAGGCGCGCACGGCCGCAGGCCTCAAACTGGGCCCCGGCGCCGTGGCGATTCTGTCGGCTCCCAAGACCGCATTTGTGCCGAATGTGCGACGTCCCCTCGGACGCCTGTGGGAAAATGCGCGTACTGCTTGACGTTGATAGGGTGCGCGCCGCAGTCTGTAACTCGTCGGAGGGGGGAACCGATGGCGAAGTCTGAACCCAAGACAAAAGTGACGGCGGTAACGCCGAAGGATTTCATTGCCGCCTTGGAGGACGGCACACGCAAGCAGGACGCCGAACTCCTGCTCAAGTGGATGACGAAGGTCACCGGCCTCAAGCCAAAGATGTGGGGGCCGAGCATCATCGGCTTTGGCCGCTACGCCTACACGTACGACAGCGGACATTCCGGCGAGGCCTGCATGGTGGGCTTCAGTCCGCGCAAAGCGAACATGGTGATCTATGTGCTGGCCGGATATGCCGGCCTCGAAGAGAAGCTGGCGCGTCTGGGCAAGCACAAGACCGGCCAGAGTTGTCTCTATCTCGGCAGCCTCGACAGGATCGACCTGAATGTACTCGGAGAGATCGTCACGTGCGGCGTCGCGCATATGCGCAGAAAATATCAGACATGGGACGTTTGATGCTCACGCTTTCCTGAGCGGGATTGACGCCGCCCTAAGACGACACCTACGGGTGTCATATGGATCTGGCCCACGACGCCTCCCTCAGCGATGTCCTGCGGTTCGCAGACACTGTCTCGCAGGCGCATTTCTGCCTGTCGGAAATCGTCGGGGCCGTGCACGGCGAGCGGCAGCTGGCAAATGCCAGCCGCGGCGTGCCGCGATACCTGGTGGCCGCCGGTCCGCGCACCGTGCCCGAAATTGCTACCTGGCGCGCCACCAGCCGCCAGTTCATCCAGCGCCTCGTGGATGCGCTTGCTGAGGACGGCCTCGTCGCCTTGAAAGACAATCCGCAGCATCAGCGCTCCCGCCTCGTCACCGTGACGCGCAAGGGCCGCGCCCGCGTCAGCGCAATGGCCGCAAAGGAAGTGCGCCTGCCCGAACAAGGCCTCATCCGCAGCGGTGCCAGTCTCGCTGAAGTACGCGCCGCAACCCATCTCATCCAACGCTTCATCGGCGTGATCGACACGCTCCAGCACGACATAGACTCCGGATACTCCCCATGATCCTGCGCATCTTTCGGTTTGCCGGTGCGGGGATCATGCTCCTTGTGCTGATGGCCCTTGGCTTCTCCGTTTCCTCTTGTGCCGGCAATGGCGCGCGGCTATCCGCCCTCGAGGGAACGGCGCCGCCCGCGCCTTACCGTATCGTGCGAGACGAGTATGGCGTGCCCACGATTTATGGCGAGACAGACGCCGCGACCGCCTTCGGCCTTGCATATGCGCATTCGGAAGACGACTTCGCCACTATCCAGCGCCAGGTGCTGGCCGTACGCGGCGAGCTTGGCGCTGTGGACGGCATAGAAGGTGCGCAAGCGGATTATTTCGGCAAGCTGATTGACGTGAAGGGCCAACTCGCCACCGGTATCGACACTGTCTCGCCAGAAGCCCGCGCTATGGCGCAAGGCTATGCCGACGGCCTGAACCTTTACGCCGCGACGCATCCGAAGGAAGTGCTCCGCCCGCAGGTCTTCCCGCTCACGGGAGACGATGTCATCGGCGGTTTTGTGCTTGTCTCGCCGCTCTTTTTCGGCGTCGATTTCATCGTCGCACGCCTGTTCGGCAATGGCGAAATCCCGCCGGACCGCGAGCCCGAGGAGCGCGGCTCCAACGCTTTCGCCTTCGCGCCGCACCGCACGGCAGATGGCTCCACCGTCCTCGTCTCGAACTCGCATCAGCCGTGGGAAGGCGCCGCAGCCTGGTACGAGGCCCGCGTCGCCAGCGGCGAAGGCTGGTCCATGCAGGGCGCGCTGTTTCCCGGCAGTCCGGTCATTCTGATGGGCCACAACGCCCATCTTGGCTGGACGAACACCGTCAACCGCGCGGACCTCACAGATGTCTACAAGCTCGCCCTCGACGACAGCGGCAAGCGCTAAAAGCTCGATGGTGAATGGAAGGACCTTACCCACCGCCATGTATGGCTGAAAGTGAAAATGGGTCCGGTCATCGTGCCGATCCGCCAGAGCGTCTGGGGCTCCGTGCACGGACCAGTCATCAAGAACAAGTCAGGCGCTTATGCGATCCGCTATGCAGGCTATGGCGAAGTGCGCCAGTTCGAGCAGTACTACAAACTGAGCCGCACGAAATCCCTTGAGGAATGGCGCGGCGTGATGGCCATGCAGGCGATCCCCGCAACCAACTACATCTACGCCGACAAGCTCGGCAACATCGCCTATCTCTACAATGCCCGCCTGCCGAAGCGCGAACCATCTGTCGCCTGGGAAAGCGTTCTGCCGGGTGATGATAGCAAACTTATCTGGACCGAATATGAGCCACCCGAGCGCATTCCTTTCCTGTTGAACCCGCCCGCCGGCTATATCGTCAATTCAAACAATCTCCCCTGGCTCGCCACTGCCCCGGCGGACGACATGAAACCGGAAGACTATCCTGGCCTCGTCGGCATCGAGATCTGGATAACCAACCGTATCCTCCGCGCAAAGGCATTGCTTGAGGCCCACGACATCTTCGATGACGCCGACATCCACCGCATCAAGTTCGATAAGGGCTATGACAAGAACTCAGGCCTTGGCGAAGCCTTCATCGCCGCTCTAGACGATGCCCGCTCGGCAGGTGCGCTCACCGACGCCGTGACACTACTCGACGGCTGGGACTGAACCGCAGAAGGACAGGGCAGCTCCGACTCGCTCGCACTGATCGTGCTTCAGGAGCTGCAATGGAAGCTCTACCAGCGCGAAGCGCAGCGCCCGGGCCGCGAGATCCTCGCCGACGCCGAAGCGCACTTGCGCAAACATTTCGGCAAGCTCGACGTTCCGTATGCGGAATTCGCCCGCCTGCGCCGCGGCAAGGCAGATTTCCCGGTGCAGGGCGGCCCGGAAACCCTGCGCGCATTGATGTACCAGCCAGACGAAGACGGCCGCTATGCGGGCATCGGCGGCGACAGCTTCATGCTGATCGTCAAATGGCCGAAATACGGCGGCGCGCCGCAGACGCAGGCCATCTACCCCTTTGGCGCTGCCATGAGCCACCCCGAGGCGCCGCACTATTCAGATCAGTCGGAGATGTTCTCGAAGGAGGAGTTCAAGGTGAGCCCGCTGCCGGTGTACAAGGAGGGCGGGATCCCTCCCGCTCTACGTGCCCAGCTTCTCGGCCGCGCGCTCGGCAAAGTACGTGATCACACCCGCGGCTCCTGCGCGCTTGAAACTCAGCAGGGTTTCCATCATCACGCGGTCGCCGTCGATCCAGCCGTTCTGGGCGGCGGCCATGATCTGTGCATATTCGCCGGAGACCTGGTAGGCCAGCGTCGGCACGCCGAACGTCGTCGAGACGCGGTGCACAATGTCCAGATAGGGCAGACCCGGTTTCACCATCACCATGTCGGCGCCCTCAGCGAGGTCGAGCGCCACTTCGCGCAGCGCTTCGTCCGCGTTCGAAGGATCCTGCTGGTAGGTTTTCTTGTCGCCCTTCAGCGCCGCGGCCGAGCCGATGGCCTCGCGGTACGGCCCGTAGAAGCCGCTCGCATACTTGGCCGCATAAGCGAGGATCATCGCGTTCGTGAAGCCCTCTTCCTCAAAGGCGAGGCGGATGGCGCCGATGCGTCCATCCATCATGTCCGACGGCGCGACCATATCAGCGCCTGCGCCGACATGCACCAGCGCCTGTGTGACGAGGCGCTCCACCGTGGAGTCATTCGGGATCGTGCCGTCCTCGTCCAGCAGACCATCGTGGCCATGCGACGTGTACGCATCCAGGGCCACGTCCGTGATCAGACCAACTTCCGGCGCGGCATCCTTCATCGCCTTCAGCGCACGCGGCACGAGGCCTTCGGGTGAGAGCGCTCCGGTGCCTTCGGCGTCCTTGCCCTCCGGACCGATATACGGAAACAGCGCGATCGCCTGAATGCCAAGCGCCTTCGCCCTTTTCGCCGCCAGCGCCGCTTCCTTCACCGACAGCCGGTCCACCCCCGGCAGGGAGGCGACCGGCACGCGGCCCTCGCCATCATGCACGAACACCGCCCAGACCAGATCGGCCGGGGTCAGCACGTGTTCAGCGGTCAGCGAACGCACCCACGGGGCCTGGCGCAGGCGGCGCATACGGGTGGCGGGAAAGGATTGGGGAAACTGGGTCATAGCGTCCTTTTGCGACAATTCCTGCCCGCTCACAACCACCCGGATTTCCGGCGCATGAAGCAGCGCTTCGTTACGTCCATCACTGCCGCTTGGCGCGCCTCGATTTCCAGCATCCAGTCCGTTATCTGGTTGCGGGGCAGTTCGCGAAAGCCGAGCGTGCGGTAGAAGGGCGCGTTCCAAGGCAGGTCCCGGAAGGTCGACAGCGTCACCGTCTTCAGCCGCCGGTCCTTGGCGTCCTGAAACACCCGCCGGATCAGGGCCGCGCCCAGCCCCCGCCGCCCATGCTCCGGATGCACGCTGACCTGGTCCAGATACAGCGTATCGCCCCGGAGCGAGGTCAGCACAAAGCCCGCTGGCAGGCCCTTCCGGTCACGCGCCAAGAACAGATGTCCGCCCGGCATCGACGTCTCGAATACGTCTGCCGGCACATGCTCCAGCAGTTCCTCGTCGGGCAGCATCCCCGTGCCCGCAAACAGCTGGCTGGCGGCCAGGTCAATGGCAATCAGGTCCGCGATTTCGTCGGCCGCCACGCCCGAAATCGAGTATCCTTCGGGAAGGCGTCGCATTGACATTCGGCCGGGCTCTATCGCAATTCGGATCCACGCATATTAAGATAAGGGCGCCTTGCCAATGAGCCTGATGTTTGACGACGAACGGATCATGATCCGTGACATGGCGCGCCGCTTTGCCGAAGACCGGCTGCTGCCGCATTCCGAAGCCTGGGACCGCGACAGCCACTTCCCGGTGGACGTTATCAAGTCCGCCGGCGAGCTGGGATTCGCAGGCATCTATGTGGGCGAAGAATTCGGCGGCTCGGGCCTGACGCGGACCGACGCGGCGCTGATCTTCGAACAGCTGTCCTATGGCGATGTCTCCACCGCCGCCTTCATTTCCATCCATAACATGGCCTCCTGGATGATCGACACGTTCGGCTCCAGGCAACAGCGCGCGATCTGGCTGCCGCGTCTCACATCGATGGAGCTGATTGCCTCTTACTGTCTCACCGAGCCGGGCTCTGGTTCGGACGCCGCGAGCCTCAATACCAAGGCTGTGCGCGACGGCAATGACTACGTCATCACCGGCACGAAACAATTCATTTCCGGCGCGGGCACGTCGGACATTTACGTCCTGATGGCCAGAACCTCAGACGACGGAGCGAAGGGCGTCTCGACCTTTATCATCGAGAAGGGCATGCCGGGTCTTTCGTTTGGCGCCAACGAGCGCAAGATGGGCTGGAAAAGCCAACCTACCGCGCAAGTCATACTGGATGAAGTGCGCGTACCCGCGGCTAACCGCATCGGCGAAGAAGGCCACGGCTTCCGCTTTGCCATGGCAGGCCTTGATGGCGGCCGTCTCAACATCGCCGCCTGCGCCCTTGGCGGCGCCCAGCTCGCGCTCGACCTGGCAGTTAGCTACGCCAAGGACCGCAAGCAGTTCGGCAAGCCCATCGCGGACTTCCAGAGCGTCCAGTTCAAGCTCGCCGACATGGAAACCGAACTGCAGGCCGCGCGCGTCATGCTCTACGAAGCCGCTGGCCGCCTGGACGGCAAGACGCCAGACGCCACCCGCTGGTGCGCCATGGCCAAACGCTTCGTCACCGACACGGCCTTCAAGGTCGCCAACGACGCGCTGCAGATCCACGGCGGCTACGGCTATCTCGCCGACTATCACGTCGAACGCATCGTCCGTGACCTGAGGGTCCACCAGATCCTCGAAGGCACCAACGAGATCATGCGCGTGATCATCTCGCGCGACATACTGAAGGGGTAGGAGGCCCCTTCAATACCGCGGCGTCCGGTCCCGTATCCGGTCAAAGCCCAGCCTGATCGTCGCAAACCGCGCCTCGATATAGGGTTCGAACTGCAGGTCGGTGAAAATATGCGGCCAGTCGCCTTCGATGGCCTCACGCACCAGCTCGCCCACATACAGCGGATCAATGCCCTTCGCGATGGCTTCGGTGACCGCTTTCAGCATTTCCGTACCTGGACCTTCCGTTGGCACGGTCTGGATCTGCCCCGCAAAGCGGTCCGGAATGTTGCGTCCCGAACTCACGATATTCGTGCGGATCACGCCGGGGCAGAGCACCGAGACGCCGATCCCGCGCGCCGCCAATTTTGGCCGCAGGTCTTCCGACAGCGCCACCACTCCAAACTTCGTCACATCATAGGAGGGATTGGTCAACGCCACCATGCCGGCAATCGACGCAGTGGAGACGATCTGCCCGCCCTCGCCATGCCTCTCGATCAGCGGCCCGAAAATCTCGATGCCCCAGACGACCGAGAGCAGGTTCACGCCCAGCACCCAGTTCCAGCCGGCATCATTCCAGGTGCCGTAATCACCGCCTCCGCCCACGCCCGCATTGTTGACGAGGATATGCACCTTGCCAAAGCGCGCGATGGTCTCGTCGGCCGCGCGCTGCAGGTTATCCTTGAGCGACACGTCCGCCAGCACGCCTTCGACATCCGCGTTCGTCGCGCGCAGGTCCGCAACCGCCTTGTCCAGCGCGGCTTTCTCGATGTCGCACAGCATCACCTTTACGCCCGCCTGCGCCAGCGCCGTCGCAATGCCGAGCCCGATGCCGGAGGCCGCGCCGGTCACGAACGCTGTCTTTCCCTCGAGTGATTTCATGTTGTCCTCCCTGACTTTTGCCCATCCTGCGCCTGCCGCTTCTGCGGCGCAATCGGCTCCCCAGCGTCAGCTTTGACCGCTGCCCTGTCATCTGCGAGAACGGCCGGCATGGACGCTGGCCTGATCCTCGACACGCTGGAGCGCGCCAGCGAAAGATGCGCCGACCCCGCGCCGCTGATATATCGGCGCCTGTTCGAATTGCGCCCCGAATTCAGATCCCTCTTCGTCATGGACACCGATGGCGGCGTGCGCGGCTCGATGCTTACGACCTGTTTCAACTGCATCCTCGGCCTGATCGAGGAGAGCGCCACGCAGCGCGTAATCCTCTCGTCGTCCCGCTTCGCTCATGATGGCTATGGCGTCCCCGCGCAGGACTTCGACCTGATGTTCATCGCCATCCGGGACACCTTCTGCAGCCTGCTCGGCCCAGACTGGACGCCGGAGACCGACGCAGCCTGGACCGATCTCCTCACCGGCATCGCGTCCATAGAATAAGTGCTGGCTTCGCCGGAAAGCGTCCATTACGTCAGGTCAAACACCAGTCTGGGGAACCTCGCCATGAACGACTTGCAAACCGGAACGTACGGCGCCATCTCGCGCGCCAATCACTGGATCGTCTCGCTCGCCTTCTTCGGCATGCTGGCGGTCGGGTTCATTCTCTCGAATGATGTGCTGACGCGTGAAGAGGCTGGCCCCCTGCGCGACCTGCACAAGGCCATGGGGACGGTCCTTCTGTTAGTCGTTGCCTGGCGTGTCATCTGGCGCCTGCGTCAGGGCTTTCCCGCGCCGGTGCCCGGCCTCGCGGCCTGGCAGGTCGCCGCCTCGCGTCTGGTACACTGGGGCCTGCTCGTGGCGCTGATCGTCATGCCGCTGTCGGGCGTGCTGATGTCGCTGCTGGGCGGGCGGTCGATCGATATGTTCGGTCTTTTCGCCATTCCGCCGCTCGCGGAGATCGAAGGCGCCGGCAAACTCGCCCGCGCGGTCCACGGCTACGCCGCCTGGGCGCTCGCCGCGCTGATTACGCTGCACGTCGCCGCCGCTTTGAAACACCTGGTCGTGGACAAGGATGGCACGGTGGCCCGGATGGTGACGGGCAAGGCGCCTGGGTGATTGCAATTCGCGCCTTTCGGGGCGTATCCTGTTCCCGTCAGACCCGCTGCATCAGACAAAAGCGGGCAGGGAGGAACCATGCAGATCACACCGCTTGCTGGCGCCGGCGCGGAGATTACCGGCGTTGACGTCCGTCATCTCTCGTCCGGAGAATTCGATTCCGTGCGTCAGGCCTATGCCGATCACGGCGTCATCTTCTTCCGCGACCAGTCTCTGACCGAGCAGGACCATATCGCCTTTGCGCGCCGCTTCGGGCCGATCAATATCAATCGCTTCTTCCAGGCGCATGAGCGCTATCCGGAAATCGCCCTCGTCCTGAAGGAGAAGGAGCAGAAAACCAATATCGGCGGCGGTTGGCACACGGACCATTCCTATGATGCCGAGCCGGCCATGGGATCCGTCCTCGTCGCGCGCCAGCTGCCGGACGCGGGCGGCGATACCTGGTTTGCGTCCATGTACACGGCCTACGATACGCTGGACGACGCCACGAAGGCCGAGGTCGCCGGCCTTCGCGCGGTGCATTCGGCCAAGCACATCTTCGGCTCGGGCAACGATAATCATTACAAGGCAAACCGCGACACGGACGGGCGGATCGGAAACACGGCGGCGGCCGATGTGCTGGACGATGTCGTGCATCCGGTGGTGATCACCCACCCGCTGAGCGGCAAGAAGGCGCTCTACGTCAATCCCGCCTTCACGATGCGGGTTGAGGGGTACCAGGACGACGCGTCAAACGCGCTGCTGATGCGTCTCTACGCGCATGCAATGAACCCGGACCATGCCCACCGCTTTAAATGGCAGCCCGGCTCGGTCGCCTTCTGGGACAACCGCGCCACCTGGCACTGGGCCATGAACGACTATCACGGCGAACGCCGCCTGATGCACCGCATCACGATCGAAGGCTGCGCCCTGAACTGAGCGCTACTCGAACTTGAACTCGACGCCGATCTCCAGGCCGCTTTCCCAGCGCTTCAGGCAGGTGCGCGGATACTTGAACTGCGGCAGGCGTAGCTCGAATTCGTCCGGCAGCAGAACGCCTTCCGGGACCGCAAGGCGTGCCCCGCCCGGCGAGACATCGCGCACTTCCACTTCCTGCTTGCGGAACCAGCCGAGTTTGATCAGCCCCCGCGCATCGACGCGGGCGCGCTGGCCGCGCCGGTTGAACTTGCCCACTTCGAGACGCCGGGTATTGAAGGGCTGGCTGGACATGGCGGTTCCGGAGCTGGAGCAAAGGCAGGCTTCAGCGTCGTTATCGCACAAAAGGTGTAAAGGCTTGGCGAAACCGCTTGTTACAAATTTGGAACCGGGCATTTACCAATCGGCTACTCTTTGAAGGACCAGAATCGACATGAGCTCAGACGTATCGATCCGGCAGCAGGGCGGCCTCGGCCGCATCACGCTCACCCGCCCCTCGGCCCTGCACGCCCTCAACACGCCGATGTGTGCCGCCATCCTTGAGGCCGTCACGCGCTGGGCCGCAGACCCGTCCATCCAACTGATCTGGATCGATCATCAAGCGGGAACGCGCGGCTTCTGCGCCGGCGGCGACATCCGCATGCTGGCTGAAAGCGGGGCAGGGGACGCCTCCGAAGCCCGTGATTTCTTCCGTACCGAATACCGCATGAACGCCGCCCTCGAGGCCTTCCCGAAACCTATCCTCGCCCTGATCGACGGCGTTACCATGGGCGGCGGCGTCGGTCTCTCCGTCCACGGATCGCACCGCGTCGCCACCGAACGCACCGTCTTCGCCATGCCGGAGACCGGTATCGGCCTCTTCCCGGATGTCGGCGGCGGCTGGTTCCTGCCGCGGCTCGGCGGCGAACTCGGCACCTGGCTCGCCCTCACCGGCGCCCGCCTGAAAGGCGCAGACGTCGCGGCCGCCCGCGTCGCCACCCACTACATGCCGTCCGAACTTATCCCCGCGCTCGCCAAGCAGATCGAGGTGGCCGACTTCTCCGCCGGCGCCGCCGAACTCCTTGGCGAGATCCTCGTTCGCTTCACCCACGCCGTCCCCGCCGGCAGCTTCGAAGCCCACCGCGCCACGATCGACCGCTGCTTTGCGTTCGCCCGCGCTGAAGACATCCTCGCCGCCCTCGACGCCGATGCCAGCGACTGGGCCCGCACCGAAGCCGCCACTCTGCGCGCCAAAAGCCCCGAAACCGTCAAGGTTGCCCTTGGCCAGCTGCGCGAAGGCCGCGCCGCCGAAACCTTTGAAGACAACATGCGCATGGAATTCCGCATCGGCTGGCGCAAGGTCCAGAGCGCCGACTTCCTCGAAGGTGTGCGCGCCGTCATCATCGATAAGGACAACGAGCCCGTCTGGAAGCCCGCCCGGCTGGAAGATGTCACCGAGGCCGATGTCGCCCGCTACTTTGCCCCACTCGGCGCAGACGAACTGACCTTCGCCCCCTGAAGCCCGGGTCTGGACAGGCCCCGGGCAGGGCGCCGATAGTTGAACCATCAAAGCAGCAGGGATGATGGTAAATGCGCGGCGAAGTCCTGAAGCCAGACGATGCGACCGGCCCCGGCCTGATCCTGGGCGAGGACGGCAGGCGCTACCATTTCACGTCCGCCCGCGTGCACAAAGGCGCCGCCCTGGCCGCCGGTAGTCCCGTAGACTTCATTGCCCTCGGCGAAGACGCGCGCGACATCTATAATTTGAACTGGACGCCGTCTCCAGCAGTCAATACAAGTATTGACGCGGCCTATGCTCCAGCAGTTCCCGCGAAATCTGAAGGAATACTCAAGTACTTCATCCGGGTCCTGACGCGGAACTATTTCAATTTCAGTGGCCGCGCCCGCCGCGCTGAGTACTGGGGCTATCTCCTGTTCTTTTTGATCACTCTGGTCGTGCTGTTCGTTATCGACGCCGTAATATCCGCGGCCTTCTTTGGCATGGATACATATGGAAATCCGAACTTTTTCCCGATCCTGACCATTCTGTTCTATATATACAATGTAATTCCTGGCATCGCCCTGACGGTCCGGCGTCTGCATGACCAGGACATGTCGGGCTGGCTCTATTTGATCAGCTTCATTCCTTATATTGGTAGTCTGATCATTTTCATTCTGATGTTCTTCGATTCTCGTGCCGCGCCCAACAAACACGGGTTATCCCCCAAGTATGGGGCCGCGCAGACTGTGGATGTGTTTGCCTGAGGCGCCCGTCGTTACGCTTCAGTAACGGTTAATGAAAACGCGCCGTTATTAACGCTCAACTTGAGCAGATCGAACCTGCTTATCAAAATATTAGTGCTCATGATGTAACTATACTCAAACTACAACAAAAGTTGAGTGGTGGTTACAATGATGATGATCGAAACGCAGGAAACTGCGAATGCTTCTATCAGCGAGTCTTTCCTGAAGTCTCTGTCGCTTCTTGAGCAGGCGCACCGCCGTCTGCACGATGTCGTCAAGGACGACCTCGAGCGCGGCGGCGAACGTTCGCTGACCGGCGTCCAGGCCCTGCTCCTGTACGAGATCGGCGAAGGCGAGGCCCCGGCCTCCGTCCTGCGCGCCCGCGGCGCCTTTGCCGGCACCAGCCTCTCCTACAACGTCAAGAAACTGCAGGAAGGCGGCTACCTGCTGCAGACGCGTTCGGAAGACGACAAGCGCACCGTGACGCTCCGTCTCACCGATCGCGGCAAGAAGGTCCGCGTCCGCGTGGCGAAACTGTTCGAGAAGCAGGCAACCGCCCTCGAGCCGACCGCCAGCGTCCGCGCCGACGATCTCTCGCAGCTCAACAAGACGGTATCGCGCCTTGAGCGCTTCTGGTCCGACCAGATCCGCTACCGTCTCTAGAAGCTGTCATCCCGGGCCAAGCGCGAAGCGCGATTGACCCGGGAAAGCCCCGGCCCGCAAGGCGGGCCGGAGCCTTACTAGCTCCGGCTACGGAGATTTCCGGCTCACTCCGGATAGATCACTTTCAGGGTCGTGGCCGTGCCGGCTGCGGGAAGCGTCAGGCTCGCGTCGGCGAAGGTTGGCGCGGCGCGCATCGCCTCGCCATTGATCATCGCCCAGCCATCGGCGGGTGGGCCGGCTTCGCTCATGTCGAACTGGCCGATGGCGTTGAAGTCATGCCAGATCGAAATCGAATAGGCGCTTTCCGGCAAGTCGAACGTGAAGCTATGGCCGGCGGCCTCGGGCGCGGCAACCATCTCGCCGGCAATCCCGGCATTTTCCATGAACTGCGCTTCGGCCTGCACGCCCACATAAAGGGTGCCGCCGCGCGCTTCGATGCCGTCCACGTTGACGGTAAGGGGCGCAGCCGCTGCCAGGCCGGCGCCGGAAAGTGCGGCCGCGTAAGCAATCAGAGTTTTCATCGAGGTCATCTGTCGTCTCCTTTTTTCATTTCGACAAGTACTTTGTATAACAAAGCAAATGGGTCCGTCAACAAATAACTTTGAAAAACAAAGTTAGTGGGGTCGGCCTTGCGCCGGAAAGGGGCTCCCGCCAAACTGGCCCAAGGTCAGGAGGTCCCCATGAAACTCTTCGCGGTCTTCGTCGGCGGCAATCTCCCGCGTGCGAATATCGAGCTGCACGACCTGCGCTTCGTCACCGGCGAGACCATTAAGGACACCGTTCCCCAGCTGCGCGCTGCATGGTGGGGCACGCCGGCCTCGCTGCATATCGATGGCTATGCCGAACTCACGCACGCCGAAGGCCGCCGCATCGAGATCGCGCCCGGCCCTGCCCCTGCCAACGCAGACGCGCGCCTCTGGTTCATCAATGTCGGCGGCTACACGCCGGAGCTCTTTGGCGAGCAGCACCACTATCTCTTCATGGTCGGTGCAGAGAAGCCCGAAATCTGGGCCCGCGCCCGTGCCCTCTCGCCGGACTGGACCAGCCGCCACAAGGACAACCTCGCTACCGTCGATGATGTACTGGAAGTCAACACCCTTCTGGGTGCGGACGGTTTCCACGTCCGCATCGGCCCCTGCGATCCCGGCGCACCTGGTCCGAAAATCGTCTCGGACTATATCAAGCTCTGAGCGCCGCTTCTGAGGCTGCAAAGGTTTTCAATTGCGCCTATGTCCAGCCCTCAGAACCGCGCCTCTCCGCCTGTCATACCGGCGAAAGCCGGGACCTGGAAACTTCCAACATCACAAAGCTCTCTGGGCCGGCTTTTGCCGGCATGACAGGAATTCAGATTTTTTCACACAAACGAATCCGGCTGGGTTGCCTGCGGGGTTACTCTTTTGACCATGATCCCGATGCGCGCCTTCAGAACCGACCTGCACTTTGCCGACCTGTTCGCGCATGTGCCCGTCTTCTGCTGGCCGAAGCTCTGGTGGCAGATCAACGCGCTGCTGGCCAGGAGTATACGCCAGGGCGTGGTGGGTCTTTTTTATTCGGTCAACGACCGGGGCTTCACTACCCTGCGCCATGCCGGCGAAGCGCCCCATCCTGAAACCAACAAGCCGCTCGCACGCCCCTTCCTTCCCCTGACGGATGCCAGCTGGGGCAGTGATGTGCCAGTCATCCTTTCCGATCTCGCCGCGATCGAAACGCTTGGGCCTGTTCCCATTCTCCCCTGCGTCAGCGGGGGAGGTGGCTTGCGCCAAGGGCGCGAGTTGGAAAGGGCTCTGCGCTCAAAGCTGGATTCAACCTATGCCAACGGCCGCTCATCCTGTTTTCCTCCGGGATGAGCAGATCCAAATGAAATCAGACCAATAGGGCCGGCCAGCCACCGCTGCGTCCGGCCCGATCGCGCAACAAAAAAGTCCGCGCGCAAACCGCGCCCCTGCTTTTCCGTAGCAGTTCGCCGCCTTAAGCTGATCGCCATGCGGGGGCTCTTCGCTCAACTCTTCACGGCCGCTACCCTGGTCAGCGCCGCCAGCGCAGCGCCGTGGGTGCGTGATGGGGGCGGCTGGCATCGCCGCGCGATGGTCGCGCATGACACACTCGGCGACGCCAAAGGTTGGCGCGGCGATCTCTATGCCGAGTACGGCCTGACAAAAGACCGGAAGCTCACCGCCGAATCCTGATCCGTCACCTATACGGACTATGAAGTCTTCGACCGCGATGCCTTCCGCCTGACGCTCTGCCGCAAGCTTTTCACCGACAAGAACTGGACCGCCGGCGCCGGAGCGTGCCCGATCTCTGGCAGTGCGGTCACGGGCCTGTCCGGCTGTGAAGGCTTCGGCTTCGAAACACGCGGCGGGCTCGCCTATTGCGGAGCGAACAGGACGGGCTGCAAATTCTACGCCTTCGAGGACGCGGCCTATATCCGCCGGGAAGATGGCTCGGAACGTGTCCGCGCCGAATTTGGCTACGGCTCAGACCTCACCGGGCGCCTCTTTCTCACCCGGCAGCTGTGGTTCGAAGAGGGCAACCAGAGCGCAACTTCGATCAAAATCGAGAACCAGCCCGGCGCGCACTTCCACAAGGTCGATGTCTCGCCCGGCTGCCGCGAGGAACTCGGCGGCCAGGTCGACGAGCACGCTGTGCTCATCGCCGTCGTCGCCCGGCGTTAGCGCTACTCTGCCGGCGCTTCCGGTGCGGTATACCCGCTTTGCACCATCAGGTACGCGATCACCGCGAGCCGGTCTTCTGGTTTGCGGACACCCGAAAAGCTCATCCGGTTTCCCGGCACGAAGGTGCGCGGATTGGCGAGCCAATGGTCAAGCTGTTCCGGCGTCCAGGTAAACGTCTCGGCCTTTAGCGCCGGCGAATAATCGAAGCCCGGCTCGGAGGCCACTTGCCGCCCAAACAGCCCGTGGAGGTTCGGCCCGACGAGATTGCCCGCGCCTTCGGCAGTCAGGTGGCAGGACTGGCAAAGCTTCCAGGTCCGGTTCCCCGCCGCGTAGCTGGCGGTGTTGTAAGGCGCCGGAAGCGCCGCAAATTCCAGGCTCGGTTCGGCCGGTGCAGGGGCGGTTGTTTCAGTGACCGGCGCGATCACCGGCGCAGCGGCGGGCGCTGGCGCGGCCGGTTCATTGGCGCCGCCGCAGGCGGAAAGAACTGACAGGGAAAGAAGGGCGGAAACAAAAAAGCGCATATCAGCAGGGCCTTGAGTGAGGAGCAATGCAGCAGTTTCACCGCGAAACGCGCAAAACTCAACTACCCACATCCGCGCAGGACAGGCGTCGGCCGGCCCGTTACACTGCGCGGGTAATGGCTGATTCTGCGCCCCCCCGTCCCGTGATCCTCCGGCTGCCGCCGGAGGTGGTCAACCGCATCGCGGCGGGCGAAGTCGTCGAACGGCCTGCGGCGGCGGTGAAGGAGCTTGTAGAAAATGCGCTCGATGCCGGCGCCCTGAACATCGCCATCGCGATCGAGGACGGCGGCCTGAAGCGGATCACCCTCGAGGACGATGGCTGCGGCCTGACGGCCGACGAACTTTCCCTGGCCTTGGAACGGCATGCTACGTCGAAGCTGGTTCCGGACCCTGATGGCCGCGTCGATCTCCTGAACATCCATACCATGGGCTTCCGCGGTGAGGCCTTGCCGTCGATTGCCTCGGTCAGCCGGATGCGGATCGTCAGCCGCGCCGCGGGTCAGGCGGCGGCGGAGATATATTCCGAGGCCGGACGGATCGAAGGGCCCAGACCGGCGGCGTTCACCGGACGAGGCGGGACGGGGACGCGTCTCGACGTGGCGGATCTCTTCCATGCAACACCGGCGCGCCTGAAATTCATGCGTGGTGAACGGGCCGAGGCGCTGGCGGTCACCGATGTGGTCAAGCGTCTCGCGATGGCCAATCCGGCGGTCGGGTTCACGCTGGAAAACAATGGCCGCAATGTCCTGCGCTACGGCGCTGAGCGCGATGACGAAGCCGGCCGCCTCGCGCGGCTCGGCGCGATCATGGGGGGGGAGTTCAGAGACAATGCCATTGCAATCGAGGCGGAGAGAGACGGCGCCCGCCTTTCCGGTTTCGCAGGCCTGCCAACGCTCAACCGCGGCAATGCGCAGATGCAATACCTGTTCGTGAACGGGCGGCCCGTGAAGGACCGGATGCTGACGGGCGTGGTGCGCGCCGCCTATCAGGACTTCCTTGCTCGCGACCGTCATCCGATGCTCGCGCTGTTCGTGGAACTGGAAGCCGAGGAGGTGGACGTCAACGTTCACCCGGCGAAGACCGAAGTGCGCTTTCGAGATGCGGCCAGCATTCGCGGTCTGATGATCGGCGCGCTGCGCCATTCGCTCGCAGGCGCGGGGCATCGCGCCTCGACGACGGTTGCAGGATTTGCGCTGGGCAAAGCGCAGCCCGAAGCCTCTCAGGCGGGCCTCTTGTGGCAGGCGCCGTATTCGACTGCGCATCGCCCGGTGAGCCTGCCGCGCGGCGTGTTCGAAACGCAGCGCGAACCGTTCGTGCCGGATTCTGCCCCAGCGGCCCGGCTCGAAGCGGAGGCGCCGCCGGCGCATTCTGGCGAATTCCCACTCGGCGCGGCCCGGGCGCAGCTGCACGAGACCTATATCATTGCTCAGACGGCGGACGGTATCGTCATCGTCGATCAGCATGCGGCGCATGAGCGCATCGTCTACGAGTCGATGAAGCGGCAGATGGCAGAGGGCGGCGTCCGGCGCCAGGCGTTGCTGATCCCCGACATCGTCGAGTTCAACGAAGACGAAGCGGCGCGCATTCTGGAGCGCGCGGAAGATCTTGGCGCTCTCGGGCTCGAGGTCGAAGCCTTCGGTCCCGGCGCCATCTGCGTGCGGGCGACGCCGGCGCTCTTCGGCGAGATGGACACGGCCGGGCTGTTGCGCGATCTGGCGGATGATTTCGCCGAGTACGGCTCCGGCCTCGTGCTGAAGGAGCGGTTCGAGGAAGTGATGGGCAATATGGCGTGCCGGTCTTCGGTGCGCGCGGGCCGACGGCTGAACGGCGAAGAGATGAATGCGCTGCTGCGCCAGATGGAGGCGACGCCGCATTCCGGCCAGTGCAATCATGGCCGTCCGACTTATGTCGAACTGAAGCTCGCCGATATCGAGAAGCTGTTCGGGCGCCGATGATGAAAGCAGGCCTCACACGGCGCGGCCTCCTCGCAGGCGCGAGCGCGCTTACCGCGCCAGGATGTGCAGGCTTTCCCGCCTCCGGCCCTTCATCGGGCGCGCACGACCGTATCCGCGCACTCGTAGAGGAGGGCGACGTTCCGGCGGCAGGTCTGGTAGTGCGCCGCCAGGGGCGGATAGTTTTTTCCTTTGCTGCCGGCCTCGCGCAGGGCGCCGGAGGGGAAGCCGCGCCAGTCCTGTTCCGCGCGGATACGAAGATGCGGATTGCCTCGGTGTCCAAGATGGCGGTCGCGTTGGCCGCGCATCGTCTAGGTGCATCCGGATTGCTGGATATGGACGCGGATGTGTCGGCCGCGTTTGATCCGCCGCTGCGCCATCCGCAGTTTTCGGACGCGCCAGTCACGCTGCGCCAGCTTCTCGGCCATACCGCGAGCTTGCAGGATCCTGACATCTACTGGATGGCGGCGCCCGGCCGCACGGAAGGGCTTTTCGTGCCAGCCATGTGGCGGCCCGCCGATGCGGGCCCGCCGGGCAGTGCGTTCAAATATGCGAACTTCGGATACGGTCTGGCTGCGCATGTTCTGGAACGTGCCACAAATGTCCGTCTTGACCGGCTCGTCGCGCAGTCCGTTTTCCGCGGGGCGAGCCTGGACTGCGGTTTCAACTGGTCCGGTGTGCCGCGTGCCCGGCGGCGAGCCGGGGCGACGCTGTATGCCTTCGAGGAAAGTATCTGGCAGCCGCAGGCCGACGGTCCGGTGGTCCTCGCTGGCGGCTCGCCCGCCATCCTTAGCGAGACCGGATTCGAACTTGCCACTTATGCTCCGGGTACGAATGGAACCCTGTTCAGTCCGCAAGGCGGCTTGCGGGCGAGTTTGCTGGACATGCTGACGCTTGCGCGGCTGGCCGCGTCCGATCCGGGAATGAGGGAACCTGTCTGGACACATGATCCGGCAGGCCCCGCTGACGACACGGATGCAGGATACTTTTCAGTGTTCACCGCCGGCGCGCAGGTTCATCCCCAAGGCGATTCCCCGGTCCGCGGATTGAAACTGCTGGGTCACCATGGCGAGGCTTACGGGCTGTACAGCGCTGCCTTCCACGCGCCGGAACTGGATGCGGAATTCGCCTTTGCAGTCACCGGAACAAAGTCCGGCGGCGCGGGGCGCACAGAACGTCATCCAGTGGTCGTCAAAGCGACTGATCCGCTTTGGAAAAGTGTGGCGGAAATCCTCGGATCTGGCGCCCTTTAGGCAAGCCTCAACAGGTCTTGCTGCGGCGAAAGTCCAGCAAGAGCCGATCAGGGGTTCGCCTTCTTCGCCGTTTTTGGCTTCTCGGCTTTCTTTCCGGTTTCGCGCATCTTGTGCATCCGGTCCATGCCGCCGCCGGCGACCCATTTGAAGATGCGCCAGGCTTCACCGGTCGTCATCTTCGGGGCGGGCGCCATCGTGCCGGTCTTTTCGGGCGGCGCGATCCTCGGTGGTTTTCGGCCTTTGGTCTTTGTGCGGACGGGTGAAGGGACTTCCGGCGGCGTGTCGGCGGCGACGAGTTCTTCCTCGCGGGTTTCCAGCTGGGCTGGCGCACCTCTCGATTCGAAGGCGGGGTCGAGGTTGCCAAGCAGGTGAGCATCGGAAAAATCCACCGCGAGTTCAACCCAGAGCGGCAGGTGGTCCGACATCTGCCAGGTCAGCCAGCGCTCGGCATAGTATTCCTTGTCCCTGGCCTTGTCCTTCGGCATGCCGTCCGGGCCAAGGTCGCGGTGGCGGGCAGGAAGGACAGGCGCGTAATGTTCGTAATGCTCCGGCTTGAACACAGCTTTCGACCAGTCGAAGGCGCCGGAGGACAGGAAGGTGAGCTCGTCCGCCCTGGTGCGGAAGGCGATCTGGTCATAATAGTTCGTGCCGAGGAGGTTTGACGGATACTGTTCCGGCGGCAGTTGAAATCCTGCCTTCGTCAGCGCCTGCATCGTCTCGTCGATGGGATTCTTGATGTTGAAATCGCCGAGCAGAATATAGTTTTCCTTCTCGCGCTCGGCCCGTCCCGCCATTTCCTTCGCGAGGTATTCGATTTCCTGAACACGGCGCTGGTAGCCGTCCGAGCCTTTGGATTCCTCGCCGAAATAGATGTGTACAGTGCAGAGAGAGAACTTGAACCAGCCGGCCTGGAAGCTGACGAGGAAGGGTGTGCGCGCGAACTGCTGCTCGCCCGGGAGCAGCGCATGTTTGGGCAACACGATCTCGCCGGCGATATTCCGAAAGCGGACTTTCCGGCTGTCGTACACGAATGCCATGCGCTCACGGTTGCCTGAGCTGCCGACAGTCACGTCCGTCGCGATGAAATCCCACCCTGGACCCATCAGGCGGATCACATCCTTCAGGGGCTGGAGGTTTTCGTTGACTTCCTGCAGCGCGCAGACATCGAAGGCGGAGAGGATTTCGGCGATGTAATGCAGGCTTTCGCGGCGGCGCGGACCGTGGCGGAACTTGTTGTTGTCGAAATCCCTTATATTCCAGGTGCCGATGATCAGGCTCGCATCCTTCGTGCGGCGCGGCACGCCCTTTGGCGGCGGCGAGGCGAGCTGGGCGCGCAGGTCGAGCAGCCGGCGCGAGGTCCAGTCGCGCTCGGCGAGCGTGAACAGGCGCTCGTTGCGCAGATCGGTGTACCAGACCATTCGCGTGCCCCCTCGCATTCTGCGATGGGCCGTCAATCGTTAAGTTTGGTTAGCAGGCCGTTAACGTTTTCCCAAATGCGCCATGAAAGCAGGGTGTTCAGACGCTGACCACGCGGCCAGGGTTCATGATGTTGAGAGGATCCATAGCGCGCTTGATGGCGCGCATCATTTCGGTTGCGGCGGGGGGGCGCAGGCGGGCGAGTTCGTCTCGCTTCAGGCGGCCGACGCCGTGCTCGGCGGAAATGGAGCCGCCGAAGGTCGTGACCGTGTCGAACACGGTGCGCGTGACGATGGCTTCATGCGCCCTGAGGACCGGGGCGGCATTGCCTGCCGGCTCGACCACGGAATAGTGAAGGTTGCCGTCGCCGACATGGCCGAAGATAACAAAGTCCGCCGACGGAACATGGGCGCGCACGGCGCCATTGCAGGCCTCGATGAAAGCTGGGATGCGGCTGATCGGAACCGAGATGTCCTGGTTGAGCGCGGTGCCGTAAGCCCGCTTGGAGAGCGGAATTGTCTCACGGATGTGCCAGAAGGACTTGGCCTGCGTCTCGCTGGCGGCAATGGCGGCGTCCTGGACAAGGCCCGCTTCGGCGCCCGCTTCGAGGGCGGCCATCAGCAAGGCTTCGGCCTGCTCGGCGCGGGGCTGCGAGATTTCGATCAGCACGCGCCATTCGGCATTGGCAGGCAGCGGATCGCGCGTACCCGGAATATCAGCGACGACCATCGCGACGGCGTTGGCGGGGATGATCTCGAAGCTGGTGACCGAGTCGCCGGCATGATCGCGCACCAGGGCGAGTAGTTTCACAACGTCCTCGGCTGTCGCGACGACGACCCACCCGGTGGCGCGCTGGACTTTCGGGAATAGCTTGAATGTGGCTGCCGTGATCAGGCCGAGCGTGCCTTCGGCGCCGGCGAAGAGGTGTTTCAGGTCATAGCCGGTATTGTTCTTGCGCAGGCCCGACAGGCCGTCCCAGATCTCGCCGGAAGGCAGCACGACTTCGAGGCCGAGGATCAGGTCGCGCATCATGCCATAGCGCAGCACCGCGACGCCGCCCGCGTTGGTGGAGATCAGTCCGCCGAGCGTAGCGGTGCCCTGCGAGCCGAGCGAGAGGGGGAAGAGGCGGTTTGCCTTTTCGGCCGTTTCCTGGGCGGCAACGAGCGTGGCGCCGGCTTCGATAACCATGGAATTGTTGAACGGGTCAACCTCGCGTACGGCGTTCATCCGGGTCATCGACACGCAGACTTCGCCGTGCGGCGTGCCGCCATCGACGAGGCCGGTATTGCCGCCTTGCGGTGTGATCGCGACGCGGTGGGCCGCGCAAAGTTTGACGAGGGCGGCGGCCTCCTCGGTGGAGGCAGGGCGTGCAATGAAGGGTGTTTTGCCCTGATAGGTGCCGCGCCATGGGGTCGAGGCGGCGAGCAGCTTTTCCGGCTCGTCCGTCCAGCCTTTCAGGCCGAGCAGATCCTTGGCGGCGGCCAGGAAGGCGGGGGGCGGGAGCGCGGTCATCCCTGCAGTCTACGCATTTCCTGCGCGATGGCGAGGCCGCCGGCTGTCGCAGAGAGGCCTTCGATCACCCCTTCGCGCGCCGCGCTCGTCTTGTTCTGGCTGAGCTTGCTCGTGCCTTCGAAGCGGACCGGGCGAAGCTCATAGGCGCGGATGCCGCGGAGCATCATCTCGAAAGACCCGGGGTCCATCTTGGCGCGCGTCCAGGGCGGTTTCGGCAAAAGCTGCGCTTCGAAAAGGGCGGAGACGTCGTCCAGGAAAGCGGCCGCGTCGGCGGGCGACGGCGTGCCTTCGGCCTCTACCGAGAGATAGTTCCAGGTAGGCACCTGGTTTGGAACAGGGCCGTACCAATCGGGCGAGATATAGGCGTCCGGTCCGGTGAAGACGATCAGCGCGGCGGCGCCCGCTTCAAGGCGTCGCGTTGCGGCATTGTGCGCCGACAGATGAAACCGCAGGCGCGGCGCGCCGTTCTCGAGCGATGCGAGGACGGGCGTGTGCACAGCGAGCGGGGCGACCTCGCCGCTGACGCAGACGAGCCCGAGCGGGTGGGCTCGGATGCGGGCGATCAGGGGCTCCGGATCAGTCTCGCGAAAGAGCGGCGCGGGATGCATGGGCTAGAACAGACTTCCTTGCTGGCCAGGCTTGCGAGGCGTGGTCTTGGGCAGATCACCGCCGACCGGCTGGGCAGTGATATCTCCATCCGCAAAGCTGACCTTGAACTGATCCGTTCCCGACGCAATTGCGGCGGATCGGATCAGGCGGCCATTGATATCCCTGACGATGGTGTAGCCGCGTTTCAACGTGGCCTGGTAGGAGAGGGTTTCCAGCATCTTGGCTTCGGTGTTCAGCGCTGCCGCTCGCTTCTCGATAAGGCGCATCAGGGCGGGCCGGGCGCGCACAGCGATGTCGCGCAGGCGCTGGCGGCCCTGGCGGATTTCGTATTTCAGCATGGCGGGCGAGAGCTGCAGGCGGGAAAGCTTAAGGCGCGCCTTCTGTGTCAGGGCAAGGGCAGCCCTGGGCAGGCTGGCGCTTGCAAAATCGAGGCGCTGGCGGGCGGGTTGCAGCAACATTTCCGGGCGCGGCAGGCGCGCGGCCGCGAGCTTGTCGCGGCTGCGGCTGAGCGCGCGCGTCAAGGCGCGCTTCAGGCGCTCGCCACTCTCGCCGATAGATAGGATAAGTTCCGTCCGTACCGGGACGGCCATCTCGGCGGCCCCAGTAGGGGTCGGTGCGCGGCGGTCGGAGACGTAGTCGATCAGCGTCGTATCAGTCTCGTGACCGACGGCGGAGATCAGCGGGATCTCGCTGTCGAAGGCGGCGCGCACGACTATCTCTTCGTTGAAGGGCCAGAGGTCTTCGATTGAGCCGCCGCCGCGGGCGACGATCAGCACATCGGGACGGTCCGCGCCGGTCATGGCGTTGAAGCCGCGGATGCCAGCGGTCACCTGTGCGGCGGCCTGTTCGCCCTGCACGAGGGCGGGCCAGACGATGACGCGCACGGGAAAGCGTTCGCGGATGCGGTGGAGGATGTCGCGGATCACTGCGCCGGTCGGGCTTGTCACTACGCCGATGACACGCGGCATGTAGGGGATCGGCTTCTTGTGTTTCGGGTCGAAGAGGCCTTCGGCGGCCAGCTTCTTCTTTCGTTCTTCGAGCAGCTGCATCAGCGCGCCGGCGCCTGCGGGGCGCATGGTGCTGGCGATCAACTGGTAGGCGGAGCGGCCCTCATAGGTGGAGAGGCGACCCGTCGCGATGACTTCGAGGCCTTCTTCGGGACGGAAGGGCAGCCGCTCGACCTGGCCGCGCCACATGATCGTGTTGAGCACGGCCTTGTCGTCTTTCAGGTCGGCATACATGTGTCCCGATTTTGCGAGGGTGACGCGGCCGAGTTCGCCGCGCACGACGACATGGTCATAGTTCGTCTCGATCGTCCGCTTCAGGCTGGCGGCGAGTTCGGAAACGGTGAGTTCCGCCTGGTTGGTGGGGCTTGAGTCGGACATAGGGACTTGATCCCATGAGCGGCGCGGCGCATCAAGCCGCCCCATGAACATACTCCTGATCGGATCGGGCGGCCGTGAACACGCCCTCGCCTGGAAGATGGCCCAGTCGCCGCTGGTGGACGTGGTGCATTCGGCGCCCGGCAATCCGGGCATGCACGAGATTGGGCCCTGCTTCGACGTAGCGCCAGACGATATCGACGGCCTCGTGAAGCTCGCGCTGCAGTTAGAGCCGGACCTGATCGTGATCGGGCCGGAGGCGCCCCTCGCGCTCGGCCTGTCGGACATCCTGCGGGCGCGGGGTTTTGACGTGTTCGGGCCGTCGAAGGCGGCCGCGCAGCTAGAGGCTTCGAAGGCTTTCTCCAAGGCTCGGATGGTGAAGTATGGCGTGCCGACGGCTGCCTATGGCGAGTTTACCGTGGCCGCGCCTGCAAAGGCGTTTCTGAAAAAGATGAAGGCGCCCTATGTGCTGAAAGCGGACGGCCTCGCGGCGGGGAAGGGCGTGGTCATCGCGGAGACACTTGCGGAGGCGGAATCCGAGATCGACGAGATGCTGTCCGGCAAGTTCGGGGACGCTTCGGCGACATTGGTGATCGAGGAGTTCATGCACGGCGAGGAGGCGAGCGTATTCGTCATCACCGACGGCGAGGGCGCAGTCTACCTGCCGGCAGCACAGGATCACAAACGCGTGGGCGACGGCGACACCGGGCCCAATACCGGCGGTATGGGCGCCTATGCACCGGCGCCGGTCGTCAATCCAGAGATCATGGCGCGCGTGAAGCGCGAGATTGCCGAGCCGATGCTGAAGGGCATGGCAAAGGACGGGATGCCATATCAGGGCGTTCTCTACATTGGTGTGATGGCGACGGCGGACGGCCCGAAGGTGGTGGAGTTCAATGCGCGCTTTGGCGATCCGGAATGCCAGGTTCTGATGAAGGGGCTGGCGGGCGATATCGTGCCGCTGATCCTGATTGCCGCGACCGGCGGGCTGAAAGGTAGCGAGAAGGATTTCGAACGGCTGCTGGAGCTGGAAGACTTCCGGCCCACCGCCACGGTCGTGATGGCAGCAAAGGGATATCCCGGGAGCTACGGGAAAGGCTCCGTGATCTGCGGCGTAGCGGCCGCAAATGCGATGGACGGCGTCACGGTGTTTCATGCGGGTACGGACATTGCGCCGGATGGTGCACTGGTCGCCAAAGGCGGGCGCGTGCTGAACGTAACCGCAAGCGGCGCGACCCTGCGCGAGGCAGTCGACCGCGCCTATGCGGGCATAGATGCGATCGACTGGCCTGAAGGCTTCTGCCGGCGCGATATCGGCTGGCGCGCTCTGGGCTAGGCGTTCAGATCGATCAGTATTTCGATCTTGCGCGCGTTATTCGCAAGTGAGTCGATGGCGGCTTCGGTGTTCACCAGGAACTGACGGCTGGTGATCATGCGCGCGGCCTTATCCGGATGCGCGCGATGTGTGATGTATTCCGGACGACGCAGTAAGCTACCGTCCTCCAGCGCAGTTACGCAAGTGCTGCTCGCTGCACGCTGGGACCGCGCGCCAGCGCTCGCCCTGCGGCCTGTCGCCAGCCAGGCCGAAACCGCAATTGATCAGTTCACGGCGCAGCTCTCCCGCGGCGCCGGCCTCACGCAAGAGGGGCTTGAAGCCAATCTGCTGCATGCCCGCATCCTGATCCTCAGCCTGCGCGGCATCACGCTGGAACTGATGTGAGACCAGGACCGCGGCATCATCCAACGCGCCCTCGACCAGCTTCGCGCGATGCACCAGGCGCATCGCGACCGGGTGCCGGGCGCGCGCCGTCAGGCCTCGGCCGCCGGTTCATCCTTGAACCAGACTTCGACCGGGCCCTTGAAAGTCAGCGTCAGGGGATTGCCTTTGCGGTCCATGGCCTTGCCGGCGGTCAGCTTGATCCAGCCTTCCGACACGCAGTATTCCTCGACCGTGGTCTTTTCCTCGCCCTTGAAACGCACGCCGACGCCGCGAACGAGGGCGTCATAGTCATAGTGCGGGCTGCGCGGGTTCACGGAGAGGCGGTCGGGGGGTGTATCGGTCATAAGCGGGGTTTAGCCGGGCTGGCGGGATGGTTTCAAGCCCCCGGTTGCCGCGCGCCTCCAAAAGAGTAGATCAGGTTGAAAGGGAGTTCAGTCATGACGCCGCGCAATCCAGATGTTCCGCCCGCCATGGGCCAGATAAACAGCCGTCTCGGCCTCTCCTTCTTCAAGCTGGTCGAGCGTGCGCTGCTCCTGCTCACGGCAGGGTTGACGATCATCGCGGCGGCGACCGAAGTCTGGAACATCTACATCAAGCAGGAAGTCGGCCTGGCCGACATCCTCCTGATGTTCCTGTATGTCGAAGTCATCAGCATGATCGCGGTGTTCTACACCGGGATAGGCTCCCCTTTCATCTACCCGATTTTCATTGCGATCACGGCCATCGCGCGCCTCATTGTGCTTCAGGGCAAGGACATGGCGCCCGAGAAGGTCGTTCTGGAGGCCGCGGCGATCCTTGTTCTCGCGATCGCGGTTGTCGTTGTCGGTTATGCCAAACGCAACTGAACGGGAGACTACGCGCCCACAAAGATCAGCGTGCCTTCCGGCACCTCTTCGGTGAAGCGCGCCAGGTCCGCCTTCGAAAAGACGATGCAGCCGTTGGACCGGCCCAGCTTGCCATGCAGTTTCAGGAAGGCTGGCCCGGCATAGCTGGCGGCGTGGATGACGATGGCCCGCGCGCGGGAGGTCTTGTTGCCCTCGTCCAGCCCATCGAGGCGGAACGACTGGCCGTGCTTGCCGGTATATTCCTCGGCAAAGCGCAGCAGGCCTTCGGGGCTGGCCTGCGATCCGGGAACGCCTGAGAAACTGTCCAGATAGCCGTCATGGTCGGCGTCCGAGCCGCGGCCGTGGGCCGCGCGGAAAGCCGTTACCGCGCCGGACCCGAGATCGATGACAAACAGGCGCTCCTGGCTGGAATGCAGGCTGTAATCCACCACGACCAGCTTGCCGGTGGCGTGGCCGTCGTGGCCGCGCGCCTCCATGGCCTCGACGGCGCGCTCCAGCAGGACGGGGCGGATCAGGCCTGCAGGGTCGAGGGATTGGGCGTGGGACGCGCCGGCGAGGCTGAAAAAGGCAAGCAGGAACAGGTCAACGCGGCGCAACATCCAGGCAGGGTCCTTCCGTCATCAAATCGTCTGCGACGCGGCGGCAGGTCTTGGCGCGCGGGTCTGTATCAGTATGGTAGGGTTCAAAATCCGGCAGAATTTAGGGAGCGCGACATGGCAGAGGCGGCAAACGCACAGGACCTGTTTTCCGGCACAAAGCCGGTGGTGGACAGCCACAAGTTCAACGAGGCGAATCTGGCCGCCTGGATGCAGGCGCATGTCGAGGGCTATGAGGGCCCGCTGGAAGTGCGCCAGTTTAAGGGCGGCCAGTCCAACCCGACCTACCAGCTGGTGACCCCGAAGAAGAAATACGTGATGCGCCGCAAGCCGCCCGGCAACCTGCTGCCCAGCGCCCACGCGGTTGACCGCGAGTTCACCATCATCAGCGCGCTCTATCCGCTCGGCTATCCGGTCGCGCGGCCCTATGGTCTGTGCACGGATGACACCGTCGTCGGCACGATGTTCTACATCATGGACATGATGGAAGGGCGCATCCTCTGGGACGGCACGTTGCCGGACTATGAGCCCGCGATGCGCCGCAAGATCTACGAAGCGAAGGTCAAGACCTTCGCCGAGCTGCACAATGTCGACTGGAAGCAGGCCGGCCTCGAGGGTTACGGCAAGGAGGGCGACTACATCGCCCGCCAGATCCACCGCTGGACGAAGCAGTACAAGGCCTCCGAGACGATGCACATTCCGGAAATGGAAAAGCTGATCGAGTGGCTGCCGAAGAACATTCCGCCTGGCGACACGACCACCATCGTGCACGGCGACTACCGGCTCGACAACATGGTGCTGCACCCGACCGAGCCGCGCGTCATCGCGGTGCTCGACTGGGAACTCTGCACCCTGGGAGATCCGATCGCGGACTTTTCCTACCACCTGATGAACTGGGTCATGCCGCCGGGCGATTCTACGCGCGGCTCAATCATGGCGATCCCGGACCTCAAGGCTTGGGGCATTCCGACGATGGAAGAATATGTCGCGATGTATTGCGCCCATACCGGCCGCAAGGGCCTGCCGCAGCTCGACTACTACTTCGCCTACAACGCTTTCCGGCTGGCCGGCATCCTGCAGGGCATCATCGGGCGGGTGAAGGAAGGCACGGCCAACAGCGCCAACGCCGAATCGAACGCGGCCCGCGTCGTGCCGTTGGCGAAGTTTGCCTATGAATATGCCCGGCGCGCCGGCATGGAGGGGTGACGCCGCCGCCTCCTGCCTCGCCGGGCGGTGAGGCAGGTCGAAAGCTGCTGAGCCGGCGGGAGTTGTTCCTGCTCGCCTTCGCCGCCGCAGTGGTAACGGCGAACGCCTATTACATTCACCCGATCATTGCGCTGGTCGCGAAGGACTTCGGCGTGTCGCCTTCGGAAATCGGGCTGGTGCCTGCCCTCAACCAGATCGCGCTGGCCGCTGGCATCTTCTTCCTGCTGCCGCTCGGCGACCGCTTCAGCAACCGGCAACTCGCGACCATCTTCGCGGCCGGCCAGCTCGCAGGCCTATGTGTCATGGCGTTCGCCACCAGTTTCTGGGTCTTTCTGGCCGGCTCCACCTTTCTCGGCTTCTCCACCATAACCCCTTACCTGCTGCCCGCCTATGCCTCGAAGCGCGTCGAGCCGCGCCGCCTCGGCCAAGCGACCGCGACGCTGACGACTGGCGTGATCGCGGGCATCCTCGTGGCGCGTGTCGGGGCGGGTTGGGTCGGCGAACATCTGGGCTGGCGCTGGGTCTACTACGGCGCAGCGGCGGTCATGCTCTTGGTGACACTGCTCTTGCCCCGTATCATGGAAGGCCGGGACAAGTCCGAATCCAGTCCGGCGCCGGGGAACTATCCTTCCCTTGTCCTGTCGGTTTTCCCGATTGCCCGTCAGCATCCGGAGGTTCTCCTGTCCGGCGCGATCCAGGGGCTCGGCTTCGGCGTCTTCCTGGCTGTCTGGCTGGGCCTCGGCCTGCATCTTACAAGCGCGGAGATGGGATACGGCGCCGATACGGTCGGCTATCTCGCCGCCATCTCGCTGCTGAACCTCGCCACCACACCCGCCCTCGGCGCCTGGGCAGACCGGACAGGGCCGCGCCGCGCACGGGTCATCATATCGCTGATGCAATTCGCCGCCGTGATCCTGCTAGGCCTCCTCGGCCACAGTCTCTGGTTGCTCATCCTGCCGCTGGTCCTGCTCAACCTCGTCGGGCCGCTGATCGACATCACCGGGCGGATGACCTTCCTCACGCTGCCCGCCAGCGTGCGCACGCGCCTGATGACCGCCTATATCGTGCTGATGTTCATCGGCGGCGGCCTAGCCAGCTGGGCGGCGACCTGGGTGTATGAACACGAAGGCTGGCACGGTACGGCGATGCTGGCCGCCGGGCTTTCCGCGCTTCTGGTCACGCTGTCCTTGCTTGCCCTGCGCTTTGATCCGGCGCCCCGCAACAAGGCGTGACGCGGCCCGCCAGCGATGGCATTGTCGGGAAAAAGGGAGACACCATGCACGAGATCCTGAAGGGCGAATTGCGCCGCCCCATCAATCTTCTGACCGAACAGAAGTATGCCGGCCACAAATCGCTGCACGATGACGCCGAAGCCGCTCGCCTCGGTATCAAGGCTGGGCCGGTCGAAGGGCCGACGCACTTTTCCCAGTTCGTTCCCCTGCTGGCGGATGTCTGGGGCAGGGCGTGGTTCGAGCAGGGCTGTTTCTCCTGTCACTTCCTCAACATGGTGTTCGAGGGTGAAGAGGTCTGGGCCGAGATTGACGAACCCGCCCCGAACGCCACACGCACGCTTGCCCGCGCCTTCAAGGCCGACGGCACGCCGGTGCTGGAAGCGAGCGCCAGTCTCGGCCCGGATCATGGCGACACGCTACTTGAAGAGCGGATGAAAAAGCTGCGCCCCGCCGATGGCCTTGTCATCCTGGCGGACCTGAGGGTCGGCATGACCGGCCGCGACGACGAGATCGTCAGCATGGGGCCGGATCAGCACATGGGCGACCTCTATCCCTTCTCGCTGGCTGATAAGCTGAAAGTTATCACCGAGACCGACCCTATGTATTGCGACGCTAAGGCCTCACCTTGGGGCCGCGCCGTCATCCCGCTCGAGATGGTCAGTGTACTGGCCAACTATTCCAGCCACGGCGCGCGGTTCCCGGTCAAAAATCCCAGCATCGGCCTGTTCGCCGATCTGGAGATTCGTATGATCGACGGTCCGCTTTTTGTGGGTGAGGAATACCTCCTGCGCCGCGAGATCGTCGCCTTATCGGAATCTCGCCGCGTTGAGAATTACTGGGTGCGCACCCGCGTCTTCGATGCGAAGGGTAAGACCCAGAAGGCCGAAATGCTGCTTAATCACGGCGTAATGAAGGCCAGCTATCCGCATTATCCGGCAGAGCGGCTCGCATGACACCCGCCGCCTTCCGCAAGCATGCCCTGTCTCTTCCGGGTACAGAATGCGCCGAGCAGTGGGACAATAACCAGGTCTACAAGATCGCTGGCAGGATGTTCGCGGTGACCGACAGGGGCTGCACGAAAATCTCGTTCAAGTGCAGCGATCAGGCCTTCCACGTTTTAACCGAATCCGGCGCCGCCATCCCCGCGCCCTATCTCGCCCGTGCCAAATGGGTGCGCGTAACGCCGGACGACTTGCCGGCTGCCGAACTGCGCGGGCGCGTTACCCAGGCCTACGCCATCGTCCGCGCCGGCCTGACGAAGAAAGTCCAGGCGGGCTTGCCCCCGTTCATTGGCTAAGCCGCCCGTCTCCGTATTTTCCCGACTGATCTTCCGCCCTGATCGGCGCAAGCCTCTCTGGCAGTGGGCACCCGTCCGCTGACCGAGGAGGGATTAATGAAACTCAAGACCGGAACCTGGGTCGTTGTCGCCGATGGTGGCCACGCAACGATTTTCGAGAACGACGGCACGGCAATAGCGCCCAGGCTGAAGATGCTGAGGGACTATGACGAGCCCCATGCGCGCACCAATGACCTCGGCGAAGACAAGCCGCCGCGGGCGTTCAGTCTGGCGGGTGGCCGGCATGCGTCGTTTGAAGGCACGGACCTGCACCAGGTCGAGGAAGGCCGTTTCATCGCCCGGATCGCGTACGGCCTGTCTCTGGCTGCCTCCAAAAAGGCGTTCGCGCATATCGTGATCGTCGCCTCGCCAGTCGCGCTCGGTAACTTCCGCAAGGCGGCGAGCCATGATCTGAAGGACCGCGTGATCCTCTGGCTGGACAAGGACCTGACAAAGCACTCCGTCGCTGATATCACTGCGGGGGTCATGCGGGCGCTGGAAGATACCGCTGCCGGTTAATGTCGGTGCCGGTTCTTGGCTTTCGGTCAAAGCCAGCAGATAGTCGGCGCTTTAACGGAGCGCCGCCATGTCCGGTTTTGCCACCATCCTCTACGAAACACGCAGCGGCCATGCCCGCATTACGCTGAACCGCCCGGCGAAGCTCAACGCGCTCTCCTATGTCATGCAGAACGAACTTGCCGAAGCGCTCTGGGAGGCGGACAATGACACATCCGTACACAGTGTAATCCTCGAAGGCGCCGGCCGCGCCTTCTGCGCGGGATATGACCTCTCGGGCGCGGACGGCGAAGTGCCGGTCTCGCCGGTCGAGGACAAGGCATCAAAATCCTATCGCGGCCACCGATCTATCGATGATGATGCCTGGCAGCTCGAGCGCCAGCAGCGCTGGCGCATGGCGATCTTCGACATGCACAAGCCGGTGATCGCCAAGGTGCACGGCTATTGCCTCGCGGGCGGCTGCGATCTTGCGCTGATGAGCGACATGGTGATCGCCGCCGACACCGCCACCTTCGGCTTCCCGCCCGCGCGCGATCTCGGCGCGTTGCCCAACCAGTTCTGGGTCTACCATTGCGGGCCGCAATGGGCGAAGCGATTGATGCTCACGGGCGACACGGTGACGGGCCGCGAAGCGCAGCAGATCGGCCTCGTGATGAAAGCCGTGCCCGAGGCAGACCTTGAAGCCGAGGTCACCGGCCTCGCCGCCCGCCTTGCCCTGATCGACCCGGATCTCCTCTCCGCCAACAAGCGCATCGTCAACCTCGCGATGGAACTGATGGGCGCCCGCACGCTGCAGCGCCTTGCGGCCGAAAACGACGTGCGCGGACATAATACGCGCGCCGCTGGCGGTTTCCGCAAGTCGGTGCAGGAGAACGGCCTGAAGGCCACCCTCCGCGCCCGCGACGCCGCCTTTGGCGACGGCCGCGCGCGCGTGGACGGACCGGAGACGCGGGACGCAGATGGAAGGCTGATTGAGGATTAGGGCTTGGGAAGGGATCGGCGGACTGTGAGCAGTCCGGGTACATTCCTTGAGGGGGCAGGCGCAACCGCGCCTGTGGGGGCCCTATCGCCTGTCGTCCAAACCGCGCACCCGTCGATCCCATGAGTGCGGAAATGATCCATCTTGTCGAGAATCTGCTCCTTGCGAGCGGCATGGTTGCTGTCACCGTGCTCGTTCACTTCTGGGGATGCATCCTTCTGACGAATCTCATGCAACGCAGCGGCAAACGGCTTCGGCCGCACGAGCACCGGATCGGTGGCGGCTTTGATCCTGCTCGTCGGGTTCGGCATCTGGGGGCTGCATACCACCGAGATATGGCTGTACGCCTGAGTCTACCTGATCTTGGGCGAAGCCCGTTTTCTTGAGGAAGCGCTCTACTTCTCGACGGCGACGTTTGCGTCTCTCGGAGCAGGCGACATTTTCCTGTCTCCGCGCTGGCGGTTGTTGAGTGCAATCGAAGCGGCCAACGGCGTGATCCTTTTTGCATGGTCAACCACGTTCCTTCTGGGCGTAAACTCCAGGCTGCGCCTGCTGGTGCATGATAGGCTGGAACGTGGCAACAAGGACGAACCGGGCGACAGGTAGGCTGAATTCATGTGTGTTCGTCCCGGTTGCGTTGGGCCCACTGCGTTGATTCCCCCGCCAAACCCATTACGGTCGCGTCAAACTTTCCGGGGAAGGACCCATCATGAAAAAGCTAGCTGCCGCGCTGATCGGCGCTGTCTCCCTTGCCGCGATGGCCCACGCGCAGGACGCGGTCATCCAGGCGGGCCATGTGCTCGCGGTGCCGGGCCAGGGCTATCTCACCAACCAGACGATCCTCGTCGAGGACGGCCGCATCGTCTCGATTACGCCGGGCTTCACTACGCCGAAAAAGTATGCCGTCATCGACCTTAAGAAGTCTTATGTCCTGCCAGGCCTGATCGATAGCCATGTGCACATCACCAGTGAAAACGGGCCAGAAGGCCGGATCAAGGAGTTCGAGGATTCCGATGTGGACGCCGCTTTTGATGGCGCAGCCTTCGCGCTGAAAACCCTGAAGGCCGGTTTCACGACGGTTCAGGATGTCGGCGGCGCAAACGATGCAGTGTTCGGCTTGCGCGACGCAATCGCGCGCGGCGCCGTGCCTGGCCCGCGCCTGCGCGCGTCGGGCGGCTCGGTCGCCATCACCGGCGGTCACGGTGACATCAACGGCTACTCCGCCCGCGTCATGGCGGCGTTCACAAGTTCGTCCGTCTGCAACGGTGCAGATGACTGCCGCCGTGCCGTCCGCCAGCAGATCAAGGAAGGCGCCGACCTGATCAAGATCACCGCCACCGGCGGCGTCCTCTCGAACACCGCCGCCGGTCTCGAGCAGCAGTTCTCCGACGAGGAACTGAAAGCCATAGTCGAGGCCGCACACGCGATGGGCCGCAAGGTCACCGCACACGCGCACGGCAAGAGCGGCGTCGATGCCGCGCTCCGCGCCGGTGTCGACTCGATCGAACACGGCACTTATCTAGATGCCGAGTCGATTGCCCTCTTCAAAGAAAACGGCGCGACCCTCGTGCCGACCGTGCTGGCCGGCGCCACCGTTACCGGCTGGACCAACGAGCCCTGGCTGCCCGCGCCGTCGCGCGCCAAGGCGGCCATCGTCGGCCCGCTGATGCTGGACATGCTCCGCCGTGCTCATGAAGGCGGCGTCAACATCGCCTTCGGCACCGATACCGGCGTCTCCCGCCACGGCGAAAACGCGCAGGAATTTGCCCTGATGGTCGAGGCCGGTTTCTCGCCTGAAGAGGCGATCCGCGCCGCCACGGTCATCGCTTCCGAACACATCGAGATGGCCACGGACATCGGCACGCTGGAGAAAGGCAAGTACGCTGACCTGATCGCCGTCACCAAGGATCCCTTGAAGAACATCAAGGAACTGGAGTCCGTCGATTTCGTGATGAAGGGCGGCGAGATCTTCAAGCCGCTCGATTAACCTTGCCGCACTTGCCTGCCCGGGCCGGCCCGGGCCTGCGCCCGGGTTTTGACCTTGGCGAGGCTGCGGCTTAAGGCTTGCAGGTATGTGCGTTAATGACCGGCTCCCCGGTCCACTGGCTGTGAGACGAAACATGGTTGCGATCCGCTCTGGTACACTTTGCGCCTCGGTCCTGGCACTGGCCCTCCTCGGTGCCTGCGATGCGCCGCCGCCCGGCATGCCCGCGCCGGATGCCGTCGTCACGAACTCGCCGGACTGCGTGACGCTCGCTGAAGGCCTCTACGAATTCAATGATGGCCAGTTCCTAGCAGTTTCTGCTGCCACGCTCGCCCTCAGCGGCGCGTCCGGCTGGGAAGGCGAACTGCAGACAACCTTCACCGGCGCCGGCTTTTCCTGGATGGGCCTTAAGGTGCGTGACCGCGTCGCCACCCTGACGGGGACCGCCCCCAGCGCCGACGCTAAGGCCGCGGCCCTGTCCGCGGGTGAATCCGCTATCGCCTCCCACCCGGAAGCCGGCCGCGCCGGCCTGATTGTCGTCGACGCCCTCTCGGTGGACGGCGGCGAGCGCGGCGTCGGCGAAAGCCTCGCCATTCTTGCCGATACCGGCGCAAGCCTCGAGAGCTGCCAGCGCGCTTTCACTGACACGATGGCAGGCCGCAATGTCATGTTCGAATCCGGCAATGCCCGCATCTCGCCGGTCAGCACCCGCCTGCTCGACGCGGTCACCGGCGTCGCCACGCTCTGCAGCCAGTTTGTCGTCGAGATCGGCGGCCACACCGACTCGCGCGGCGCCGATGACTACAACCTCGAGCTCTCGCAGGACCGGGCCGACGCCGTGCGCGCCTACCTCGTCAGCAAGGGCGTCTCGGAAGACGCACTGCTCTCTGTGGGCTACGGAGAAACCGCACCGCTCAATCCTGCGGCTACGCCGGAAGCCTACAACCAGAACCGCCGCACCGCTTTCAAGGTCATCGCACGCTAGAAACTGAGCACGAGCCCTTTCGAGGGCGGCACTTTCGCGTCCAGCATATCGATCCAGGCCGCCGTGATGGCGTCGTAGCCCTTCTCCTTTTGCGGCGTGAGGTAACCGGCGGACGCGCCGTAGAAACTCCGCATCGCATTGCCCAGCCGCGCATTCAGCACATCCGGTCCCAGCGCCTTGGCGCGGTCCGCGGCATAGGTCGGCACAAAGAAGAATTCCGGTTGCGGATCGGGCAGGGTAATCGGCGCGCGGTTGCCTTCCCAGTCGGTCACCCCGATCACCAGGCTGCGCACCAGCCGGTCCTTCAGCGCATTGTGCACATCCGCCGTCAGCGTCGGCCGCCCGAGGAAATCCACGTAGGCCGTCAGCCCGCGTGCATGCAGCCGGTCCGCCGCGTCATAGGTTTCTACCCGCGCGTACAGGCCAAGCCCCTCGACATACGCCTTGTTGCCGGGCGAGGTCAGCCCGACCGCGTCCACGCCGCCGCGCGACTTCAGGCAATGCGCCAGCGCCAGCGCCGTCTTCGAGGACGCGCTGGAGATCACCACCGTCTCCGGCACGTTCTCGCCCGCTTCCATCAGGCAGTCATCGATCATGAAACCGGTCGTGAACAGCGGCCGGAACAGCATCTGCTGCGCTTCCAGCTTCGCGTCATAACCGGGATCTGCGGCTGTGAAAATGTAGGTATTGTAGATCGGCGCGAGACCCTGCCGGTTGGCGGCCCCGTCCATGAAGCTCTCCTTGCCCGCCCGCACCGGCGTCACGTCGAAGCTCTCCGAAATCGGCAGATAGCCATATACGCGCGCGCCCACAGCTACGCCGTCTGCATTGGATTCCTTTACCGTCGCAAAGCCCCAGACCGGCACGCGGCCAAAAGCAGGATCGGCGGCCGGGAAGAAATTCCAGTAGCCCATCGCCTCGCCAAAGGTCGCGTAGGTCACGTTGTTCGCCGTCAGCGCAAAAGCCTCGACTTTTAACCGCGCGGCGCCGGGCGCCAGCGGGCCTGGCCTGCTTTCGGTCCACGCCGTATCGCGCAGGTCGCCTCGCTTGATCAGGAAGTCTGCCATGTGAACCGTCCCCTTGGGTGCTAGTTTTTCGGTTTGCCCATGAAGGTGCCGATCCGCGCCTGCATGTCAGGGCCAACCCCTTCGCAGTTCAGTACTTCCCATTGCAGGCCGCTGTCCATGTCGCGCGCGTCGGTGGCTTCCAGCAGACGCTTGTTGGCCGCGTGACTGAAAGGTGAGTTCGCGAGGATCTGCTTGCCCATCGCCTCGGTCGCCGCTTCGAACTCCGCATCCGGAACAACTTTCTCGGCCAGCCCGATGCGGAACGCCTCGGCCGAGCTGATCATTTCCGCCGTGAACATCAGCCGCTTGGCGGTGGCCACGCCCACCCGGCGCGGCAGGCGCTGGCTCATGCCCCAGACCGGCGTCAGCGCCCATTTCGCATGCGTGTCACCAAACCGCGCGCTCTCTGCCGCCAGGATGAAATCCGCCGCGAGCGCCACTTCCAGCGCGCCAGTATAGCAATGTCCGTGGACGGCCGCGATCACCGGCTTTGGCAGCCGCTCCATCAGGCGCAGCGTCTCCGAATGCCAGCCGCGCGAGGGCACCTTCTCGCCCTCGCTTATATCGGCAAGGTCATGCCCCGCCGAGAAACACCTGCCCGCCCCGCGCAGCACGACGCAGCCGATGGTGTCGTCCTTGTACAGATTGCTAACATGATCCCGCAACTCGCGGAACATGCCTACGGTCAGCGAGTTCAGCTTGTCCGGGCGGTTCAGCGTCAGGATCGCGAGGCCGTCCTTGTCGACGCGGGTGACGAGATCGCTCATGTGCCGAGGTCCACGGTCAGCGACGAGATCGCATGCACGAAATTGTTCGGAGCCAGAACCTGCTCGCCGGTCCAGCGCGCGTTGGGAAAGCGCCCCAGGATATGCTTGAAAGCGCTTTCCAGTTGCATGTTGGCCACGCGCTGTCCAAGGCAGACGTGCGGCCCGTGCCCGAACGAGAGATGCTCGCGCGCGTTGCTGCGGTCGATCTGGAACCGGTCCGGCTTGTCGAACTTCGCCGGGTCGCGGTTCGCCGCCGGATAGTACATCACGATCTTCTCGCCCTCGCCGATCTTCTGGTCGCCGAGCTGGGTGTCCTGCGTCGCTGTACGGCGCATGTAGGTCACCGGCGTGACCAGGCGGATCGCTTCATTCACGAAGTTCGGAAACAGGCTCGCATCCGCTGCCAGCCGGCCGCGCAGGTCAACAAACTCCGTGATCAGCCGCATCGTGCCCGAGAGCGAATTGCGCGTCGTGTCATTGCCCGCAAACACGATCAGCAACCAGGAGCCGTCGAGGAATTCCGGCGACAGCGGCTGGCCGTCGATCTTCACGTTTGCAATCGCCGAGAGAAGGTCCGGCTGCGGATTTTTCCGGCGCTCCTCCAGCAGGTATCGTCCATATTCGAACATTGCCTGGATCTCGCCGAGGAAGGTCATGATCTGCTCGGGCGAAACATTGCCGAGGCCTTCCTGTTGCGCCTGGTACTGCGAGGTTTCGAGGAAGTGCATCCAGTGCACCAATTTCGGACGATCTGCAGGCGGGACACCCAGAATTTCGCACAAAGTGAACAGCGGCAGTTCGGCAGAGAACAGCTCCACCATGTCGACCACCGGTCCCTGCGCCTGCATGCGGTCCAGCAGACGGCCCACTTCCACGTCCACGCGCTTGCGCAGTTCGGCGACGAAGTCTGCCCGGAAATACGCCATATGTTCCATGCGCAGCGGCGTGTGATAGGGCCTGTCCAGGTTGATCAGCGAGTTCAGAGAGGAGGAATGCAGCAACGGATGGCGCGGAACGCCCTCCATGCCGTAATTCATCAGTATGCCGCCTTTCTGAGAGGAGAAGGTCTCCGGCGTCAGCTCGACCTTCTTGACCAGATCATAGCTGGTCACCGCCCAGAAGCCCGCGCCCATCACTTCCGGGTGCCACATCACCGACGCCTTGTCGCGCATCTCGGCGAAGGCCGCGTGTGTATATCCGCCATGGCGGGAGAACACTTCCGCGTCGGTCAGGTCCACCGGCGGCTTCTGCGCCGAGGCGGGCTTGAATTTCGGCTCGCGCGGCGGCGCTTCAGCCTGGTAGGTCTCGGTCACATTGACGAGTGTCATTCGGGTCTCCCTTGACTGCCGGGCCGCTTCAGGTCCGGGCCCAGGGCCCGAGACCGGGGCAGGTCAGAATTTATACCGTACCGGAATGGATTTCGGCCCGCCCACGAAGTTCGCCTTGATGAAGCTCGGCTCACCGGCCAGCTCCATGGACTTTACACGGCTGAACAGTTCCTCGTAGATTGCCTGCATCTCGAGACGCGCCAGGTGCATGCCGAGGCACATGTGCCCGCCATGTCCGAACGAGATCAGCTTGTTCGGGCTGCGGTCGACCTTGAACCTGAAGGGCTCGTCGAACACTTCCTCGTCGCGGTTGCCCGACGGGTAGCAGAGCAGCAGGCTCTCGCCTTTCAGAACCTTCTTGCCGCGCAGCGCGTAGTCATCCTGCGCCGTGCGCATGAAATGCTTCACCGGCGTCGTCCACCGGATCGCTTCGTCGACAGCCGTGCGCGACATGGCCCTTGGGTCCGCCATCATCTTCTTCAGCTGCCCGGGGTCCTGCAGCATCGCCAGCACGCCGCCGCCGGTCGAGGCGCTGGTCGTGTCATGGCCGGCCGCTGCGGTGATGATGTAGTAGCTCATCGCTTCCAGCTGGCCGATCGGCTCGCCGTCGATCATGCCATTGGCAATAACGGTCGAGACATCGTCCTTCGGGTTGGCGCGCCGGTCAGCGGTGATCGCCGTGAAGTACATAAAGAACTCGGCCAGCGTCGCCTGGATCGAGGCGAGGCCCTTTTCCACATCGCGCTCCTCGGCAAGGGACTTGTCACGCATCAGGTCCTCGTCCTGCGCGCCGAAAATCTCCTGCGTCAGTTTCAGCATCATCGGTTCGTCCGACTCCGGGACACCGAGGATCTGCATGATCACGCGCAGCGGATAGTAAAGCGCCACATCGCGCTGGAAATCGCATTCGCCGCCGAGGTCTTCCATCCGGTCGACATATTGCTTGGCAATCGTCTTGATCGCGTCTTCGCGCTTTTTGACGTTCTGCGGCATGAACCATTCCTGGGTCAGGTGGCGCAGCTTGTAGTGAACCGGGTCGTCCAGCTGGACGAGCGTTTTCAGAAGGTGCGGCTGGCCGAACTTCGCATACACGCCCTCTTCGGCGGCCGCGTAGGACAGCATCTCGCGCTCGCCGTTCGTGAACAGCGCGTTCTGGCGCGACACTTCCATGATGTCGGCATGCTTGGTCACCGCCCAGAAGGGGCGGAAGGCCTCCGGTTCGCACCAGGTCAGCGGGTCTTCCTTGCGCAGCCGGGCGAAGGTTGCATCCTGCAGCTTGTGATCGGCATAGAAGGCCGGCGTCACGATCAGGTCGCACGTCTCGGACGCCGTCTGGCTCATGGTCCGCGAGGGGTCAAATTTTGTCTGCGGCGGCTTGGCGAGGGCGACAGTGTCGGCCATGTGGGATGCTCCGGAAACTAGCTGCGTCGCGGGGTCTGCCGCTTGTTCTGCAGTGTATCCGCACGCGGCTTCCTGCCAAGATGTGACTTGGCGGCAGGCGCCCTGGTCAGGGACGACTTGTCCATCGGCGCGCCGAGGCTTGCCAGCGCTTCGCCGAGCAGGCCCGCGGGAATTTCCTCGACCTGTCCGGGCTTCAGCTCGGCCAGCAGGAACGGGCCATAGCTCACGCGGATCAGCCGATTGACCATCAGGCCCACCGCTTCCAGCGCCCGGCGCACCTCGCGCTTCTTGCCTTCCGACAGCGTCACCGTCAGCCAGGAATTGGCGCCCATCTCGCGGTCGAACACAGCCCGGATCGGCGCATACCGCACGCCGTCCACCGTCAGGCCGCCCGCCAGTTCCTCAATCTTCTGCGGCGTTACCGTGCCTTTGGCTCGGGCCCGGTAGGTCCGCTCCAGGCCGGATTTCGGCAGCTCGAGGAACCGCGCCAGCTCGCCATCATTGGTCAGCAGCAAGAGGCCTTCGGTCGTCAGGTCGAGCCGGCCTACGGTGACGACACGGGGCAGGGATTTCGGCAGTTCGTCAAAGATGGTGCGCCGGCCTGCCGGATCATCCGTCGTGGTGATCAGGCCTGAGGGCTTGTGGTAGCGCCAGAGCCGCGTGCCATCCGGCGCCTCCACCGTGCGGCGGCCCACCTTGATCGTCTCGCGGCCCGTCACCTTGAACGCCGCAGACGTCAGCGTCTTGCCGTTGACGCTGACCTCGCCCGCTTCGATCATCCGCTCGATCTCGCGGCGCGAGGCGATGCCGGCGCGGGCAAGGTACTTGGCGATCCGTTCGCCGCCCTCGTTCCACTCTTCATCGGTCCTGGGGGCCGGGGAGGCGGCAGGCTTTCTGGATGCAGCTGGGCGCGCGCCGGAAGGTTTCCGGCTGGGGCGGCCCGTCTCGCGACGCTCCGGCATGGTCTTGTCTTTCTTCTGGTTTCAGCGCGTGAACTGAAGGATCGGCGCTGCAATGGCAAGCCCGAGGGCAATTTCGGTCGCCATCCAGATCGGGATGATCTTCGCCTCGCCGCCCTTGCCGCGGTCCAGCACCATTGAAAACGTTCGCCCCATCGCCGCGCCGAACCAGCCTGCCGCTATCGGCAGCACCACGAACGCGGCCGCCGTATCGGGCGCGTGCAGCACGAGGATGAACGCCGTCAGGTGTATCAGCAGCAGCAGTCCGCCATAGGTCGCCCGGAACTCGGAATAGCCTCCCGGCTTGGCCGGATCGGCCTGCAACCGCACGACGCCCGCCGCCCAGTTCGGCGAAAACAGCGCCCCCAGTCCCAACAGCGCGCCGATGCCCAGCCCGATAAGCGCAAGAATCTCCCCGAAATGCATGGCCGGTCCCTTTTTGTGGCAGGTTCAAAGGGTAGGGCGAAAGCAATTTGAGAAAAGTTAAGTATCCGCAGGGCGCCAGCGTTTAGGTTTACGTTACGCAAGCTTGGTTCATGCGCGCCCTCTGGCTGCCCACAGCCCGGATTCCGGACGTGAATTCAGGGTAAATCCTAACTTCGGTTCGGGAAAAATTAACCATTTCGCGGCTCTGCTGCACTCTGAGTTTCGCGGTTACCGGCAGAATCGTTGTCCCGGGCCGCCCAGCGTCGCGAGGAAGCCGCCCCATGCGCATGAAGATGTTCGCCGCAGAGTCGATGGAAGCTGCGAAAGCGATGATCTTTGCGGAGATGGGTTCTGATGCGGTGATTCTTTCCGAACGCGAAGTGGACGGCGGCGTTGAGGTCCGCGCCGCTATCGACCGCATGGGCGCCGCCGCTGCCGGCAACGAGCCCGTCTTCCTGCGCGGTGCCCGTGCCGGCGGCCATGGCCGCGGTATCGACAACCCGATGTATGCCCGCGTTCGCGACGCGCTCCTCTGGCACGGCGCCCCGCAGCGCTTCGCCGACCGTGTCGCGCATGAAGGCGCCGGCCGCCTGCCGGGCCAGTTCTCCGCCCCGGAAGACGCGATGGCCGAAGGTCTCGGCCGGATGATCACCTGCGACCCGATTCCGGCCCGCTTCGACCGCGACATCCTCCTCGTCGGCCCGCCCGGCCATGGTCGCACCGCCACCGCCGCCAAGCTAACCCGCCGCGCCTCGATGGCCCGCGCCGAAGTCATCCCGCTCGCCGCCGATCTCGACGGTTCCGGCGCCGGCGCCCAGCTTGCCGCCTACCTCGAACTTGAACGCGACCAGATCCGCGTCGCCGACACGCCGGACGCGCTGTTTGCAACCCTCCGTACACTGCGCAACGAAAACCGCCGCTGCGTCATCGACCTGCCGGCGATCAATCCCTTCGAAGGCGACGACCTCGCCAGCCTCGCCGACCTTGTGGCCGCCATCCGCGCCGAGCCCGTGCTGGTCCTCTCCGCCGAGGGCCACCCGGACGACCTCGCCGAAGCCGCCCGCGCCTTCCAGCGCGCCGGCGTGCGCCGCGCCATTCTCACCAAGCTCGATGTCGTCCGCCGCCGCGGCGGCGCCATCGCGGCCCTGACGTCAGCGGGTATTGCCTTCTCCCACCTCGCCATCACGCCCTTCATTGGTGGCGGTCTGGTGCCGGCGGCGCCGTCGCGTCTGTCAGCGCTTCTGATTGAAGAAGCGCGCGGCGACGTCATCGCCCTCAGAGGAGCAGCCTGATCCCATGAGCTTCACCATGCGACGATCCCAGGACCGCCCCTCCGTGCGCCCGCCCCCGCGGGTGACACCCGCCTCGATCATCGCGGTCGCCAGCGGCAAGGGCGGCGTCGGCAAGACCTTCATGTCGATCACGCTCGCCTCGGCGCTGGCGAAAGCCGGCCGCCGCGTGCTGCTGGTCGACGGCGACCTCGGCCTCGCCAATGTCGACGTCCAGCTCGGCATTGCACCTGAAACCGATCTCGCCGCCGTCGTGGCCGGCTGGGTCGAACTCGATGACGCCGTCACCCCCGTCGATGGCGGGGCAGGCGGCGGCGGCTTTGACGTGCTGCCCGGCCGCTCAGGCTCCGGCGCGCTCGCGGAACTGCCCACCGAGGAAGTCGCGCGCCTCGCCGCCGGCCTCACGGCCCTTGCGCTCCAGTACGATCACCTCGTGCTCGATCTCGGCGCCGGCATCGAAGCCAACTGCATGCGCCTCGCGCGCTCAGCCGACAAATCCCTCGTCGTCATCACCGACGATCCCTCCTCGATGACCGACGCCTACGCCTTCATCAAGGTGCTGAAAGGTTACGCGCCGAACGTCGAGCCGATCATTGCCATCAACCAGGCCGACACGCGCGCCGCTGGTCAGCGCACCTATGAAGCGATCGCGCGCGCCTGCACCACCTTCCTCGGTTTCCGCCCGCGCCATGCGGGCACCGTCATGCGCGACCCGAAGGTTCGCGACGCCATCCGGTGTCAGAAGACACTGATTTCCACAGATCCCCAGGCCCAGCCTGTTCAGGATGTGATGGCAATCGCCCAGATGCTCATCGGTGAGGGGCAGCCCGCCACCTTGGGCAATTGATCCGTACTGGGAGTTATGAAGATTTCGTCCGTGTCCGAACGCCAAATTAACTTGTTAACAACAATGCGGCGGTAGGATTCACAAAGGTTAACAATCGGGCTAAACCAGCCCCAAGCTGATTCGGGAGACGAGCGATGCGCGTCCTATTGATTGAAGATGATCGGGCACTGGCACGCTCCATTGAGTTGATGCTGAAAGCCGCTGGCTTCAACGTTTATATGACGGACCTCGGTGAAGACGGCGTCGATCTCGGCAAGGTCTATGAGTACGACATGATCCTTCTCGATCTGTCGCTGCCGGACATCTCAGGCTTCGAAGTCCTGAAGCAGCTGCGCATGAGCCGCGTCAACACACCGGTCATGATTCTCTCGGGCAACCCGGACATCGAAGCGAAGGTGAAAACTCTCGGCTACGGCGCCGACGACTACCTCACCAAGCCTTTCAACAAGGACGAACTGATCGCGCGTATCACCGCCATCGTCCGCCGCTCGAAAGGCCATGCCGAGAGCGTCATCCGCACCGGCGAAATCCTCGTCAACCTGGATGCCAAGACTGTCGAAGTCGAAGGTGACCGCGTGCACCTCACCGGCAAGGAATACGCGATGTTCGAGCTGCTCTCCCTGCGCAAGGGCACGACGCTCACCAAGGAAATGTTCCTCAACCACCTGTATGGCGGCATGGACGAACCTGAACTCAAGATCATCGACGTGTTCATCTGCAAGCTGCGCAAGAAGCTGCAGCAGGCGACTGGCGGCAACCACTATATCGAAACCGTCTGGGGCCGCGGCTATGTGCTCCGGGACCCCCGCCCGGCGTCTAAGGCCGGCGAAATCGAAGTCGCGGCCTAACGCGCCCAAAGCTCAGAGGTTCAAACGCCCTGGCCCTGCGCCGGGGCGTTTCCTTTTGTAGGCACAAGCAAAGCCGCTCCGCCTGCATCCCGCACGGTTTCCCGGCCTTTTCCCATGTCATCCCGGCGAAAGCCAGAACCCAGAGCGTTTCGATTCGATTGAAGTTCGGGGCGCCGGCGTCCGGCGGAATGACAAGCCACTGGAGTTTTCTGCCCTCCGTTAATCCGTTAGGGTCCCCTCCAGGATTACTCTCCCGTCCATGATCCTGATGCGCGCCTTCAGAGCTGACCCGCACTTTGCCGACCTGTTCGCGCATGTGTATGTCATCTGCTGGCTATCCTCTGGCGCCAGCTCAACGCGCTGCTGACCTGAAGCAGGCGCCAGAGCGTGGTGGATGTTCTTTATTCGGTCAACGACTGGGGCTTCATTACCCTGCGCCACCCCTGCAAAGCGCACCATCCCGCAACCAATAAGCCGCTCGTCCGAACCTTCCGTCCCCTGACGGATACCAACTGGAGCAGTGATGTACCATCTGATCTTGAGGCGCGCTCGCGCAGCGAGACAGCATACCCCGCACTTATCCTCCCCAGCGTAAGCGGGGGAGGTGGCATCCTGCGTAGCAGGATGTCGGAGGGGCACTTCCCTCACACCCCAACAAATCCAAGCTCCTCTTCCGCTCATCCCGGTTTTCGCCGGGATGAGCGGGAAATGAGAACAGCTGAAACCCGGAAACCGGCCGCTCTCCGACAGCGCGTCTGGCCGCGCGCGCTATTTCCGTGCCCGCGCCTCGTCCGTACCCAGACGGGCGAGCTCATCGGCGCGGTCATTGTTCGGGTCGCCCGAATGCCCCTTCACCCATTTCCAGGTGATGACATGGCGCGCGCAGGCCTCTTCCATCGCCATCCAGAGTTCCTGGTTCTTCACGGGTTTCTTGTCGGCGGTTTTCCAGCCATTGCGCTTCCAGCCCTTGATCCATTTCGTCAGGCCGTCCTTCACATAGGTCGAGTCCACATGCAGCGTCACCTTCGACGGTTTCTTCAGCGCGTTCAGCGCCTCAATCACCGCCATCATTTCCATCCGGTTATTGGTCGTCGCCGGATCGCCGCCATACAGTTCCTTCACATGGCCGCCCGCGCGCATGAGGGCGCCCCAGCCGCCGGGGCCGGGATTGCCGCTGCACGCGCCGTCGGTCCAGATTTCGATCGTGTCGATTGTCTCGGTCATGACCCGCGAGGTGGCCCGCTTCGCCGGACGCGTCAAGGCGTTCAGAAAACGCTGAGATCCATCTCGGTCAGCTGCTTTGCCGGCGCGACGATCCGGTGCAGCAGGAAGCCGCAGAACGCGCCTGCCACCCCGCCGATCGCGCCGCCCGAGACCAGCGCGCCCACGGCCGCCGCCGCCCCGCCGAACCATCCGAAAATAAAGGTCGTGCCGCCCACAAGGGTCGCGCCCCAGACCGCCCCCCAGCGCAGGTACGGCATCAACGCCGTGATGCCCCGGTGCGGGAGGCGCCCGATCGACAGACCCAGCACCAGCGCCGCCGCTGGCACCGTGATGAAGAACAGGAAGAAGTTCAGCGCCGCCAGCTGCAGCCCGGTCTGCACGCCGCTGAGAAACCCTGTCTGCCCCACGGCCAGCCCGCCCCAGCCCAGGATGCCGAAGGCCAGTTCCATCAGTCCAAGGAATACATACCCCATCAGCGTTACGCTCACGCAGGCTGCAAAGGAAGACACCAGCAAGGCCAGCGGGATCCGCTTCACGCGCTTCGGTCGGGGCGTCGTCGCATAGGCGGGAAGCTCGCTGTCGCTTTCCGCCTCGCTGGTCATGCCCCGTATCCTTCCGCGCCCTTCATGTGCAGATGGAACGCGAGCCGTGCGGCATATTCAAGAGGGTTCTTGGGCCGCACCAAGGCGCCCGCTGGCGTCGAGCTCCAGTCCACAAGCCGCGTCAGGAAGAACCGCATCGCCGAGCCAAGGCACAGGACGGGCAGGGCGTCCAGCTCATCGCGCGCCAGCGGCCGCACGGACTGGTAACCCGCGATCAGGGCCGTGCCCTTTGAGAAGTTGAACTCCAGACGCGAGGCATCGCTGGCATTGCCTTCATCGAAGGCCCAGGCATTCATGCACACGGCAAGGTCATAGGCCAGCACATCGGTGCAGGCGAAATAGAAGTCGATGGCGCCGGAAAAGTCGTTGCCCAGGAAAAAGGCATTATCCGGAAACAAGTCCGCATGGATCGTCCCGCGCGGCAGGTCCGAAAAACTGCTCCGGGCCTGGAGGATCTGGACAAAAGCGGCTTCAACCGTGTCCGACAGTCCGACCTGCAAGGCATTGGCATCCTCGGTCCGCCCCGCCCAGAGCGGCGCCCAGGCTTTTGGTCCCAGCGAGTTCTCTCGCTCACCCGCAAAGTCGGCGAGCGCCAGGTGCATCTTCGCAAGGCCTTCGCCCAGCGCCCGGCACTGGCGCACGTTCGGCCGGCGCGGCGAAAGCCCGTCGAGGAATGTGATGATCACCGCCGGCCGGCCTTCCAGCGTGCGCAGCGCCGAGCCGTCGCGTCCCATCACCGGCTCGGGGCAGGGATAACCCTTGGCGGCAAGGTGCTGTTTCAGGCCGATGAAATAGGGTAGCTCCGCCGCGTTCACGCGCTTCTCGAAAAGGGTAAGGATGAACCGGCCTTTTTCCGTCTCGAGATAGTAGTTCGAATTCTCTACGCCTTCGGCAATCCCCTTGAAAGCGAGGGCCGCGCCGAGGTCGTAGGCGGAGAGGAACTCCGCCAACGCCTCATCGGATACTTGCGTGTAGACCGCCATCCTGACGGACTAAGCGGTCTTGTTTACCATGTCACGTACCAGTGTCTTGCCCGCCAGCAGGTAGTGCAGAGCGGCCCAGGCATACAGTGCGTTGAATATGATGATCGACCATTGCAGTCCGCGTGCGTCAGCGCTCACGCAGGTTGCAAGCTGCTCGGCAGTAAGGGCTACTGCTGCCTTGCAGATGTCGAGCGTCAGTCCGAGGTCCGCTCCTGTCAGGAAGCTGGATTTAAGGAATGTAGAAAGCGCACCGATAATCGGCGGGCCAAGCCCGTAGCCGAGCAGGTTGACAACGAACAAGGTTACGGCGACTGCGCTTGCGCGCATTCTGCTGTCCACAACGCCTCCAGAGACAGCATACATTGGACCCAGATAGAAGTAGTGGATCATTGCTGCGATCATCAGGAACGGCATGGCCAGCCAGAGATTATCGACAGAGTATCCAATCGCATAAAGGGGCACTGAAAGGCCCATACCAAGCGCCGGAAGCCAGGAAAGCGATGTCGGCCGGGTCTTCGCCATCTTGTCCGAGAGGTATCCCGAGAGGAAGACACCGATCGCGGCCATGACACCAAGAATCACACCAAACAGAAGTGCTGCCTGTTGCAGGTTCAGTCCGTGAGTGCGGATCAGGAAGGAGGTCGTGAACTGACCGACACCGTAACCGATGAAAGACGCAATGGTCGCGCCTGCAACAACGTGTACGTAGGCTGGCTTCTTCATCAGGATTTTCAGAACCTGAACGAAGCTCGTGCGCTCCCCGGTCTTGTTCTGAAGTTCCGGTGGATCGGAGTAACCCCGGGGCGGCTCACGGATTGTCAGGAACACTATAAGGCCAAGCAGCAAGCCAGGTAGTCCGACTACGACGAATGCGACGCGCCATCCTTCGATGGAAGGCCAATCCAGCATGTTGAGCGCCCAGGTCCAGCCCCAGTCCGTCAGCGCCGCTGCGATCTGTGCCCCACTGAGATTGCCAGCCACGAATGCCCCGAAGACCGCAGCGAACATCCCCCCCAAGGGCACACCAAGGGCATAGATCGAAACCGCTGTGGCGCGGCTGCCCGGCTTGAAATAGTCTGCAATAAGGGATTGTGCAGGCGGTGTGCAGCCCGCCTCCCCAACGCTAACCCCGATGCGAAACAGGAACAGCATCAGGAAAGTCGTTGCGAACCCGCAGAGAACCGTCATCAGGCTCCAGAATACCACTGCGGCCGCGATGATACCGACGCGATGTGAGCGCTCTGAAAAGCGTGCGATCGGGATGCCCAGCATGGTATAGAGAATGGCGAAGGCAGGGCCGCCCAAAAGGCCCATCTGCCAGTCCTCAACGCCGAACGAGTTTTTGATGGGTTCCGTGAGGATGTTGATGATCGTACGGTCAATGAAGTTGAAGATGTAGACCAGCAGCAACGAGCCGAGGACATAGCTGCGATAAGCTTTGGTTCCAAACCCAGTCTCGTGGGGCGGCAGGCTCGCAGCTTGCGTCTGGCTCGAATTGGCGGCGTCGGTCATAGGCGTCTCCAGTTAAGGCGGTCGGGCATTGCGAAATCAGGTAGCAGGACTCCAGCGGTCCTTCTGGTAGGTGCGGGCGGCGAGGAAGTAGAACAGGGCGGCAATGCCGAAGAATAGCACGGTCGCCACCATCGACTGGCGCAGGCCTTCGGCATAGGCCGAGCAGAGGGCAGGACCGGTTTCTCCGAGCTCGGCGATACGGCCGGCGCAAAGGCCCGGATTAAAGTTCGCAAAGGCCTCTTCAAGGCCGGCTTTCCTGACGATGCCGCCCATGAAGGCGCTGCTCATCATGCCGGTGAAGAGAGGACCGATGCCGTTGCCGATCAGGCTGATGATCAACAGCATCACGGAGACCGTCGTGGCGCGGGAACGCGGGCTGACGATCGAGGTCGAAACTGTGTACTGAGCGCCCAGGTAGGCGTAGTGCGCGATGGCCGCGATCACCCAGAACCAAAAGGCCATAGTGAGCGTCGGGCTTAGGAAGGCGCCGACATATGCGGGGATGGCGATCAGGAGGCCGACACCCGGTAGCCAGGCCGCAACGGACGGAAAACGCGGCGAGAGTTTTTCGGAGAGGAACCCGCCTGCGAAGGTGCCGAAGGCGGCAACGGCCGCCAGCGGCGCGCCGTAGTTCATAGCGGCCTCGGCGACGCTGACCCCGTGCACGCGCATCAGGAACGGCGCCTGGAAACTGATCAGGCCGTAACCGACGAACGCCACGAAGGCGGCTCCAAGCGACAGCGTCCAGAAGGTTGGCTTCTGGCCGAATTCCTTGAAGGCCTCGAAGAATCCGGCCTTGTCCGGGATGGCCGATTTTGGGTCCGAGTAGCCGCGAGGCGGCTCACGGACCGTCAGCCAGAAGATAAGTGCCACAAGGATTCCCGGTACGCCGACGATCACGAAGACGAGGCGCCAGCCTTCTACTTCCGCCCAATTTACTCCGGTGAACAGGAACTCCAGGCCGATGGCATTCATCCAGCTGCCGAAGGTCTCGCCCTTCAGGCTGGCGAGCTGGCCGCCGAAAAGTTGGGCCAGGACGCCGCCGATGGTGACGCCCATCGAATAGATGCCGATCGCGTTGGCGCGGCTCTTGGGCGGGTAATAGTCGGTGATGATCGAGTTGGCGGGGGGGGTGCAGCCGGCCTCGCCGATGGCGACCCCGATGCGGAAGACAAGCAGCCAGAGGAAACTGGCGGCAAGGCCGCAGAATACTGTCATCAGCGACCATACAACGACGCACAGCGCTATGATCATCACCCGGTTGGAACGGTCGGCCCACATTGCGATCGGGATGCCCATGATCGCGTAGAACAACGCAAAGGGCGGCCCAGTCAGCAGGCCCCATTGCGCGTCGGTGAGCGAGAAAGTGTTGATGATCGGCTGAGCGACGACCGTAATCACGGTGCGATCGATAAAGTTCAGCGTGTAAATGAGCGTCAGCGCGATGAGGACATAGGAGCGATAGCCCTTGGAGCCATAGCCCGTAATGTGCCCGTTCGCGCTGTCAGCCGTAGCTGCAGTGGCCGTCATTGTATCTCTCGCCTCCCAGGGGAAAGCGCGCTTCTGGCGGCGCGCTTTGTTATGGAGCGACGGTAACCTGCCTGCTGCCGCCTGCAAGCCTTATCGTCAGGGCAGGCGAAGGCACCCCGGTTTTTCCCCTCCGCCGGGCGTTGAAGCCGGCGCGCGCCGGGCTTCGCTTCCCGCTGCCAGCCTGACACAGGAGCGCTGCACCATGGACCTCGGCCGCAAAATGACCGCCCTCGGATCAATTTTCCGGATGAGCCCTGTCCGTGCCTGCTTCATTCCCCCTGTCTTAGCTCAGCTTTGCCCTGCCTGATGGCAGGGTTCTGTTTTCAGACCTGAGCTTCAGTTTCAATCAGGAACGCATCGGACTTGTCGGTCAGTACGGCGTCGGCAAGTCCACGCTGCCGCACCTCGTCGGCGGGCACCTGTCGCCGTCTGCCGGTAAAATTTCCGTTAGCGGCAAGCCCGGATTGCTGCGCCAGAGTTTCGACAGGGGGCGCGGAGACGATTGCCGGCCTGTTCGATTTCGGGGTGTCGCTGGCGAACCAGCGCCTCGCCGAGGCGCTGGGCCAGGCCGGGATGGACGCCGCGCCGGATACGCTGCCCCTCTCCGGCCGGCTGCGCACGTGGGCGGCCCTCGCCGCGATGATCTTCGCAGAGCCTGATTTCCTGCTGCTGGACGTGCCGGCCAACAATCTTGACCGCAAGAGACGTGCGGCGGCGGAGTAGAGGTCCATCTGGTTCGAGCACTGATCCTAAGCGTTCACCCGCCTGTCCCGGCAGGCGGGGGCCAGCGTCAGGGGGAGGAAACAATATTGGCCGCTGCAGCTTCGATCTCGGCATGCGCAGTGGCAGGCGTGCCTGCCGGTCCCCAACAGGCCGCCGCGTGCAGGGTGATGGCCGCGGCGGCCAGGGATCGTATCAGGGGCGGACCTTGAATGGCTCGTGCCAGCCTTTCGGGGAGGTGGAGAATATCTCATAGCCGGTTTCGGTGACGCCGATGGAATGCTCGAACTGGGCCGAAAGCTGGCGGTCGCGCGTCACGGCGGTCCAGCCATCCGGGAGGATGGCGGCATCCTTGCGACCGAGGTTCAGCATCGGCTCCACCGTGAAGAACATGCCGGCCTTCATCACCGGGCCTGTTCCGTAGGCGGAGGAATGCACGACGTTCGGCTCGTCATGGAACAGGCGCCCGAGGCCATGCCCGCAGAACTCGTCGACCACGGAGACGCGGTTGAGGCGTGCCACTTCGCTGATCGCGCCGCCGATGTCGCCGAAGCGCGCGCCGGGCTTGATCTGCGCGATGCCGGCCATCATGGCCTCGTAGGTCACTTCCATAAGGCGCTCGGCCTTGCGCTTCACGTCGCCAACGCCGTACATCCGGCTGTGGTCACCGTGCCAGCCATCGACGATCAGCGTCACGTCGATGTTGGCGATGTCGCCGTCCTTCAGCGCCTTGGGGCCGGGGATGCCGTGGCAGATCACGTGGTTCACCGAGATGCACGAGGCGTGGCGATAGCCGCGGTAGCCGATGGTGGCCGAGGTCGCGCCATGATCATACACGAACTCATAGATCCGTCGGTCGAGATACTCGGTCGTGACGCCCGGCTTGACCTCGGGAACCAGCATGTCGAGGCACTCGGCGACCAGTCGGCCAGCGCCGCGCATGCCCTCGAAGCCCTCGGGGCCGTGGGTGCGGATTTCGCCCGTGCGCAGGGGCAGTAGGAGCTCTGTGTCTGTCATCAGCGCAATATGGCAGGCTGCGTACCCGTTTTCCACTCCCTTCTTGCCGAAACGGCTGCCCCCTGCCAGTTAGCGGGCCAGAAAACAGGCCAGAAATTTCCAAGGGAGACACCGCATGCACAAACCCCTGTCCGTCCAGGCGGCCAGCCTCGCCTTGCTCGCCGTACTCGGCCTCGCGGCCTGCGCCAGCGCGCCGCCGGCCGCTGAAGCGCCCGCGCCGGTCTCTCTTGCCGCTGAGACGCCCCCCCCGGCTTTCAGCGCGGAGGGAATCGCCGCGCTGGAGGCCCGCATGGCGGCCTATGTCGAGGACGGTGCGGCGAAGGGTATTGCAACCCGTCTGGTGCGCGGCGGCGAGGTGATCAGCAATGTCCGCTACGGCATCCGCCGCGAGGCCGATGCCGCGCCGGTGGAAGAGGACACGATCTGGCGGGTCTATTCGATGTCGAAGCCGGTGACCGGCGTCGCGCTGCTGACGCTCTGGGAAGAGGGCGCGTTCCAGCTGGACGATCCGGTCACGAAATACTTTCCGGAAATCGAGGGCCTGCAGGTGTTCACCGGCCTTGATGCGGCGGGCGAACCTGTCCTCGTGCCCGCCACCCGGCCCGCAACCATCCGGGAACTGATGAGCCATACGGCCGGCTTCGGCTACGGCCTGCGAGGTGGGGACTATGTCAACGACATGTTCCAGAAGAAGCAGGTGTTCCAGTCCCCCACGATGGCGGAGATGGTCACCCGCGTCGCCAGTATTCCCCTGCTGCACCAGCCAGGCGAAGTCTGGGACTATTCCATTGCGGTCGATCTGCAGGGCGCGCTGATCGAGCGGCTGTCCGGCCAGACGTTGGGCGAGTTCTTCGAGGCGCGGCTGTTTGGCCCACTGGACATGAAGGATACCGGTTTCTTTGTTCCGGAGGCGGACTATGACCGTTTCTCGGATGTCTGGGGCTGGAGCCCTGAGCAGGGGGCGTTCGCGGCTCTGCCCATGCCCGCATTCCAGTACCGCGAAGGGATGATCGCTTTTGAAGGCGGCGGGCACGGGCTCGTCAGTACGATGGACGATTTTGCGCGCTTTGCCGAGATGCTGGCAAATGGCGGCAGCCTCGACGGCGTCCGGATCCTGAAGCCGGAAACCGTCGCGATGATGGCGACCGATGTGCTGCCCGAAGGCGCCTTCCTCGGCTTTGACGGCACCGCCAGCAGCGAAGCGGCAGGCGTCGGCTTCGGCCTTAACGTTGCGGTGATCCGCGACGCCGGGAATGACCGCGGCTTTCCGCAGGGCGCCTATACCTGGGGCGGTGCAGCAGGCACTTGGTTTTGGGTGGACCCAGCAAACCGGCTCTACTTCGTCGGCATGGTGCAACGCTTTGGCCAGGGCGGCCCGGCTTTCGGCGCGCGAACGGAATCGGCTGGCCTGGTCTACAAGGCTCTGGAAACGGCCGAATGACAAACCCCACCGCCGCCGTCCTCCTGATCGGGGACGAACTCCTCTCCGGCCGCACGCGGGATATCAACCTGCAGCAGGTCGCGCAGTATCTTGAGCCGCTCGGCATCCCGGTGATGGAGTGCCGCACGGTGCCGGACATCGAGGCCGAAATCGTCGCCGCCGTGAACGCCCTGCGCGCCAAGTACACCTATGTCTTCACGACCGGCGGCATTGGCCCGACGCACGATGACATCACGGCGGACGCCATCGCCGCCGCCTTCGGCGTCGGCATTTCGGAACATCCGGACGCGATCCGCGACATGGCCGCCCGCTACGCGGCCATGAACACCGAGTTCACCGCCCCCCGGCGCCGCATGGCCCGCGTTCCGCATGGCGCAAGCCTCGTCGCCAACCCCGTCTCCGGCGCGCCGGGCTTCCAGACGGAGAACGTGTTCACGCTCGCCGGCGTGCCGCAGATCGTCCGGGCGATGCTGGAGGATATCGGGCCACGGCTTGAGACCGGCGCAGTGGTTCACAAGGTGACCGTCAAGGGCAAGGGACTGCGCGAGGGGGATCTGGCCGTGAAGCTGGGCGAGATCGATGCGGCCGCGACGCTGGTTTCGGTCGGCTCCTATCCCTGGTACCTGGCCGCTGACAATCACGGCGTCTCCCTCGTCGCCCGCTCGATCGACCCTGCGGCCCTGGGCGCCGTGCGCCAGCAACTCGTTGAACTGGCCGAATCCCTCGGCGTCAAACCGGAAATCGAATCATGAGCTTCATCACCCGCACCCCCGTCCTCTGGACGCTCTTTGTGCTGACGGTTGCGCTGACGCTGGCCTTCGGGGCCTCAGCGCCTATGGTCGGTGGCCAGTTCCTCGACATGGTATCAAAGCCTGAAGATACGCGTGCCCTGTTCGACGCGATGACGCCGGGCGAGCGAAGCGCGCACTTCTGGCTTACGGTCTTTCTCGATACCGCCTACCCGTTGTCTTTCGGCCTCTTCTTCGCGGGGATGGCCTGGCGCTTCTTCGGCAAGCTTGGCCCGTTTGCCGCAATCCCCGGTTTCGTCGTGCTGATCGTCGATCTCACCGAGAACACGCTGCAGGCGATCACGCTTTCGGGCGCGGCCTATGTGCTGGAGCCGAAGGAATGGGTCTCGCCGCTGAAGATGAACCTGTTCTATCTCGCAGCCCTCATCGCGCTGGTCGCGGCAGGCATCGCGCTCTACCGGGTCATCACGAAGAAGAAGGCCTAGTACCCGGAATCACAGGTGCCTGATACGGTGGTTGTTGAAAAAGGCGTTGGCACCCTCGGTATTCTTCGACTCACGATTCATGGACAGCCGGTACTAGGGCCTCCCCAAGGTCAGGCTTGGCGCGGGGCGCCTCCCGGAGGTAACACTGCGGGCACACAAAAGGGAGAAGCCGCCATGTCAGAACAGATTGTCCTCGTCGAGCGCCACGGCGCCGTTGCCCTGGTCACGCTCAACCGGCCGGACGCGCTGAACGCACTGAACCGGGCCCTGCGCGCCGAGATTGTGCGCGTATTCACCGAACTGAAGGATGACACATCGATCCGCGCCGTCGTGCTCACCGGCGCTGGCCGTGCTTTCACCGCCGGCATCGATCTGAAGGAAGCGGGCCAGACCGGCTTTGCCCTTGGCGCCGATGAGGACTCCAGATCGATCAACATGGCCGCCGCGCTCGAGTCCTATCCCTGGCCCATCGTCGGCGCGATCAACGGCTTCGCCATCACCGGCGGCTTCGAGCTCGCCCTGATGTGCGACGTGCTGCTAGCCTCGGAGAACGCCAAGTTCGCCGACACGCATGCCCGCGTCGGCATCGTGCCAGGCTGGGGTCTGTCGCAGAAACTCCCGCGCCTGATCGGAATCAGCCGCGCCAAGGAGCTTTCCTTCACGGGCAACTTCATTGACGCACATACGTCGGAGAAATGGGGCCTCGTCAACCGCGTCTACCCGGCCGCAGACCTCGTGCCCGCCGCGCTCCAGCTCGCGACCGAGATGACCGGCACACAGCCGGTGCTGCTGAAGAAGTACAAGGCGCTGATCGATGACGGCTTCGGCATGGAGTTCGGCAAGGCGATGAAGGAAGAAATCAAACGCTCGGTCGAGCATTCGGCTTCGGTGTCGGCGGAGTCGGTCGAGGAAGCGCGCAAGCAGGTGACCGCACGGGGCAGGGACCAGCAGGGCTGACCTGTTGAATCACCCTCCCCCCAGAAGTGGGGAGAAGGTCAAGTTGCGAAATCGGACGCATTGATCTTCAGTGCACTGAACATCAGAGTCTGGTGCAGCGACGTAGCCGCTGTCCCGCCAGCTCCGGGTTCGACGCACAGCGGAGGAAATGCTCCTGCGTCGAATGATTGCGCGCGGCATGTGAAGCGAGGCGGTGATAGTTCCGCATGTCCTCGATCCACCCTTCAGCCAGCGCTGCGTTCACCCAGTCTGCAAATTCGGTCACCCAGCCGGGCGCCGCATCGCCGCCGCGCCAGTTGACGCTGCGCAGGTCATGCGAGAAGCTGCCGCTGGCGAGGATAAGCACGCCGTCCTCCGTCAGCGCACGACGCGCCCGGCCGAGTTTGTAAGGGTGCGCCGTCCCCAAATGCGTGTGCACCGATCGCTGCAGCACGGGAGTGTCGCCTCCGGGAAGATCAGCTTCAACACTACCGAGGCGCCGTGGTTCAGCCCGCGGGCAGTGCTGATGCCGGCGGGCAGGCCGGCGACCCGCTCGGCCAGCGCCGCATTGCCCGGCGGCGGGTAGCGCTGGTCGGACAGGATCTGCGGGAAGCCGCCAAAGTCGTGGATCGTCTCGTTGACGGCCACCGCGTTCACCGCCGGAATGTTCGTCTCCCAATGCGCCGGGACGACGAGGAAGGCCTTCGGGCGCGGCAGGGACTGGCCGAGCGCCAGGAGGAAATCCCCCGCGGGCGGATCATCGAATAGCAGCGTCGGCGAGCCGTGGGAGGCAAAGATGGGGTCGATCACGCAGTAATCCTCCAGCCGTCTGTAATCGCCAGCATCGAGGAACGGCCCGCCAGCAATGTCAGCCCGCGGGCGCTGCCTGACAGCTATGCCGTAACGGCATGGCCGTGCCGGGAGTTGCGCGAAGGCCTGCCCCCGGACTATCACCCTCCCAGCTATAACACCGGGAGAAAGCCATGCGCGATGTCGTGATCTGTGAACCTGTCCGCACGGCGGTCGGCGGCTTCGGCGGCTCGTTCAAGGATGTCCATGCGCATGTGCTCGGCGCGGCGGTTGTCGAAGGACTGATGGCGCGCACCGGCTTGCCGAAGGACAAGGTGGACGATGTGATCTTTGCGCAGTGTTATCCTTCTATGGACGCGCCGGCGCTTGGCCGCGTGGTCGCGCTCGATGCGGGCTTGCCGATCGAAGTAAGCGGCATGCAGATCGACCGGCGTTGCGGCTCCGGCCTGCAGGCGATCATCAATGCGACCATGCAGATCGCCACCGGCGCGATGGACTGCGTTATCGCGGGCGGCGCTGAGTCGATGAGCAATGCGCCGTTTTATTCCACCAACTGGCGCTGGGGCCTCGGCCAGGGCAATATGACCGTCAACGATGGCCTGATCACTGGCCGCCTCACGGCTGGCGGCAGGAATTTCCCGGTGCCGGGCGGCATGCTGGAGACGGCCGAGAACCTGCGCCGCGATTACCAGATCACCCGCGCCGCGCAGGACGCGTTCGCGGCCGCCTCCCATGCGAAAGCCGTCGCTGCCCAGAAGAGCGGTGTGTTCGACGAGGAGATCATCCCGTTCACTGTCAAAGGCAAGAAGGCCGACACGGTAGTAACGCGCGACGAGCATCCGCGTGCGGACTCGACCACTGAAGTTCTCGGCAAGCTGAAAGCCATCCGCCTGAAACAGGATCCTGAAGCCACCGTCACCGCCGGCAATGCCAGCGGCCAGAATGACGGCGCCTCCGCCTGTCTCGTGATGACGCGCGAAATGGCCGACGAGTACGGCCTGAAGCCGCTCGCCCGGCTGGTCTCCTGGGCGGTTGCGGGGGTCGGTCCGGCGGTCATGGGCATCGGCCCTGTTCCGTCCACTGAGAAAGCGCTGAAGCGCGCCGGGTTGACGCTGAAGGACCTTGACCTGATCGAACTCAACGAAGCCTTCGCCGCGCAGGTGCTCGCCTGCACCAGGGCGATGGGCTTTTCGGACGAGGACTATGCCCGCCTCAACGTGCACGGCTCCGGCATCTCGCTGGGCCACCCGGTCGGCGCGACCGGCGGGCGCATCCTCGCCACGCTGCTGCGCGAAATGGACCGCCGCGAAGCACGCTACGGCCTTGAAACCATGTGTATCGGCGGCGGGCAGGGCCTCGCGGCTGTGTTCGAGCGCGTTAACTGACAAATCTCAGACAGCGGACTGCGCAGCGCCCAAAATAGAAATAACTTGCTATTGGCGGGTCAGGGGCGCATATGCCCGTTATCGACATTGGCCGGCCACTCAGGCGCAGCTCCCGAAAGGGTGCAGTTTCAGACAACCCCTCCAAAATTCGATATGCAAGGTCTGACGCATTGTCAGTCCACACACTTATATGAGACTCACTTCTATGACTATGACGAACGGTACTGTGAAATTCTTCAACAGCCAAAAAGGCTTCGGCTTTATTGCGCCTGCAAACGGCGGCAACGACGTTTTCGTGCACGTGACCGCGCTTGAGCGCTCGGGCATCGCACACCTGAACGAAGGCCAGAAAGTCAATTTTGACACGGCCAAAGATCAGCGCTCCGGCAAGGTCGCCGTGAGCACGATCGAACTGGCGTAAGCCAGGCAGCTGCTGGCGCCGCGTCCCCGCGGCTGCCTCAGCGGCAAACTGAAGAGGCGCGCTCCGGTAACGGGGCGCGCTTTTTTCTTGAAGCGGCGGGCGAATACACGGGAATGCGTTTCTCGCCGGAACCGCGAAGATAAAAAGAAATCCGGATCAACTCGCGGTGTGGAGCTGTCGACCGTTGATCCGATCAGAACTCTTTTGAGATCCCCAGCGAAATATTGTGGTCGGTCGTATCTTCAGCGCCGTTCACGCCGTTCCGATACCGGTTGAGGTAGCCCGCTTCCCAGCCGATCCCGGCAGCTTCCCATTCGATCTCCACCCGCGCCCGGTTTTCCTGCAGGCCGTCGGAGTTGCCCCAAGGCGTTTCCGCGAATCCGATAAACGCTTCGTCGCTGACTACGAGCGTCAGACTTGTGCCTTCCAGCGGGCGCTCAAGCGAGATCCGCTGGCGAACCCGCCAGCCAGTGCCGTCGGCACCTTCGCGCTGTCGCTGCTCCAGGCGCGTACGCCCCTCGATTCCCACTTTGCCTAACGTTAAGAGATCATATTCCGCTTGCTGCCTCAGACGATGCTCGACCTGGTCGTCGCCGTCGCGCACCGTCAGGCCGTAGCGGTAGCCGGCGCTGATCTCCAGTTGGTCGTTCACCTGGAAGCCGATCCCGGGGCGCAGCACGAACTGACTCGCCACTGTGTCCGGCTCGAAGCGCACTTCGGCGTTCAGGGACAGTATGAACGGCAATCGCTCGGTGGCCGGTTTTTCGATCTCATAGGTCGTCCAGATCTCGTTCTCGGCAAAGGCGCCGGGTGCGGCGCTGGCCGCCGCAACGGCGAAGGCAAGCAAAGTGCGTTTCATTCGGGCGCCATAGAGCAGGGAAGCTGACACAAATCTGGTAACAGCCTTGCGCCCGCTACGGGGTAGGGCCAACAACGTCAACGCTTTTAGAAACAGAAAATTGTATCTTGCCCCTCGGCCCGCCGGCTAGGGACCGAAGAACATTGTCACGACCGCGACGCACGCAATGTTCAGCCACAAGCCGGTCTTCACCATCCGGGCAATCGACACCTGCCGGGTTCCGAACACGACCGCGTTCGGCCCCGTCGCGATGGGCAGCATGAAGGCGCAGGACGCTGCCATTGCGCAGGGCAGCACCAGGCTCTTCACATCGATCCCCGTGGCAGCCGCCAGCGCGCCGAGTACCGGCAGAAAGGTCGTCATCGCCGCCACGTTCGACATCACCTCGGTGAGGAAGATGATCACCGTCACGACAATCAGGATAAGCAGGATCGGCGGCAGCGCGGCGAAGCCTGCCAGCGATGTGCCGAGCCATCCGGCCAGTCCGGACGCCTGCACCGCGGCGGCAATCGACAATCCGCCTCCGAACAGCAGAACAACTTCCCACGGGATTGCCTTGCCGTCATCCCAGTCGAGCAGTGCAAAGCTCTTGCCTGCTTCTTTCGATGCAGTGTCGCCATGCGGCACGAGGAACATCAGGATGGCCCCGATGATCGCGATGCCGGTATCGGTCAGGCCCTCCAGGCCAGGTACGCGGATCAGTTGCTCCCGGAAGATCCAGGCGCCCGCGACCACTGCAAAGGTCATCGCCACGCGGGCTTCCGGTGTCGTGATGCGCCCGAGCGCGCGGCGCTGCGTGCGGATTTCCTGGCTCGCGGCTTTCGCGCCTTCCGCGTCGGATTTCAGCCCCCAGGTCACGACCAGCCAGGCTGCCGGCAGCATCAGTCCCGCGACCGGCAGGCCGATCGCCATCCATTCGCGAAAGGTCAGCGTGACACCGGCATTTTCCGTCAACCAGCCCATCGCGATAAGGTTAGTCGGCGTTCCGACCGGTGTCGCAAGGCCGCCGATGGAGGCAGAGTAGGCCACGCCCAGCAACAGGGCGCCCGCCAGTTTCTGCCCGCCGCCCGCCGCCAGCGCCACCGACATCGCAATCGGCGCCATCATCAGGCTGGTCGCGGTGTTCGAAATCCACATCGACAGCAGAGCCGTGGTCAGCATAAAGCCGGCCGCCAGCAGTTTCAGCCGGGCGCCCGATATGACCAGCACGTTCAGCGCGATACGCAGGTGCAGGTTCCATTTCTCGATGGCGAGGGCCACGATGAACCCGCCGAGCAAAAGCAGAACGACAGGGTCCGCGTAGGGCGCGGCAATTTCCTTAAGGCTCATCATCCCGAACAGTGGCAGGATTGCCAGCGGCAGCAACGACGTAATCGCGATTGGCACCGCCTCGCTCGCCCACCAGACCGCCATCAACGTCAGCAGGCCCGCCACCAGCAGGCCCGAGCGTTCCAGACCATCCGGCAAGGGTAACAGCGCAACCACCACGCCCAGCACAGGCCCGAGGAACAGACCGATCCGGGGCGCCAGGCCCGACGACGGCTTCGCGCCCGACGCATCGGACGGCGCGCCCTTGCGCGGCGGGGATGTCTCACCCGTCTCGGTCATCTGATCTTTCTCAAACCCCAAAGTCTTTGAAATGACGCTTAGCGCGCTTTGCCGCGTGGGGGAACCGGCCCCCGGCTTGCCATCCGCACGGGCGCGCCTTAACGCTCTGCGTAACGTGCGGGCGTGGCGAAATTGGTATACGCAAGGGACTTAAAATCCCTCGGCCGCAAGGCCTTGCCGGTTCAAGCCCGGCCGCCCGCACCATTGTTTCACCCCTCCGGCAGCGGGGTGAATTCCGCATCGTCCCCATCCGGCAATTTCATCCGGCCCTGTTTCCAGTCTTCCTTCGCCTTCCGCAGCCGCGTCTTTGGCGAGGACACGAAGTTCCAGAAGATGAAGCGTTCACCAACCGGCTCGCCGCCGAGCACCATCACGGTCGACGGCGCAGGCGCCGTTGCGCATACATCGTCCTTGCCGACAACGGCCATCTGACCGGGCATCAGCGCCTGTCCCGCCACTTCGATGGCGCCATCGGTCAGATACACCGCGCGTTCCGCATGCTCTCCCGGAACGCCCCGGGTGGCGTCCGTGTCCATGTCCCAGTGCATGTAGAAAATCGGCGAGTTCACCTTGACGCCGGCGTTCATGCCTTGAGCGGCGCCCGCGATCATCCGTCCACGGAGGCGGGCTTCCGTCCAGCTCGGCAGGCTGTCTGCCGGGTGATGCCAGAAGCCGGGATCAATCTCCTCGTCCTCGTTCGGCAGGGCCGCCCATGCCTGGATGCCATGCATGCGCACGCCGTGCATCCGCGCATGCTCCAGCCGCTCCTAATGCGTGATGCCTTTCCCGGCCGTCATCCAGTTCACCGCGCCGGGCTTGATCTCCTGCTGGAAGCCGAGGCTGTCGCGGTGCGGTATCGCGCCGGAGTAGAGATAGGTGACGGTCGAGAGGCCGATGTGCGTATGCGGCCGCACGTCCAGTTCGTGCGGAATGCCCGGCGCAAAATCGACAGGCCCCATCTGGTCGAAGAAGATGAACGGTCCCACCATCCGCCGCTTCGCGAAAGGCAGCACGCGGCCCACTTCAAAGCCTCCGCCGAGGTCGCGCCTGCGCTTGTCGATGATGAGGCCGGTCATGGGAGGCTCCTTCCGGTCAGTGTCTCAGGCCCACCCTGATACCAAGCTTCCCTACGGCGAGGCTTTTTCTATGCGCGCGCGCCTGATAACATCTATGCTGGCCTTGTTTTCAGACGATCCCGGAGTGTTACCATGCCGCTGTTTTCCGCCCGCCTTCGCTGCGCTGCTGCCAGTGCGGTTCTCACCCTCGCGACGGCGCTGCCGGGGTTTGCCGAAACCGTCTACGTGCAGGCCGGGAAGGTGCTCGCCGTCCCGGGTGAGGCGCCGCTCGGCCAGACGACGATCGTCATCACCGATGGCAGGATCGTCTCCCTCGCGTCCGGCTATCAGACGCCCAAAGACAAGGCGGTGCGCGTCATCGATCTGAAGGACAGCTATGTGCTGCCGGGCCTGATCGATTCCCACGTCCACCTCACCTCCGACACGGGCGGCATCGCGTCCCAGCTGGAAGACGTGACCCTCTCGCCTGCCGCGCAAGGCTTCAACGCCTGGGAAAACGGCATGAAGACCTTGAATGCCGGCTTCACCACGGTGCGCAATCTCGGCGACGGGGACGGCGCCGTGCTCGCGCTGCGCGATGCCATCAATGATGGCCAGGTCACCGGCCCGCGCATTCTCGATGCCGGCAATTCCATTTCGGGCACGTCAGGTCACATGGATGGTTCGCTCGGCTACCGCGACGAGTTGCGGGAGTATTTCGACGCCGCCGGCAACACCTGCAACGGCGCTGAGGATTGCCGCCGCGCGGTGCGCCTGCAGATCGCGCGCGGGGCGGATGTGATTAAGTTTGCGTCCACCGGCGGCGTCAACAGCCGCATCGGCGCTGGCCTCGGCGCGCAGATGTTCTCGGATGAAGCCCGCGCCATTGTCGAGACGGCGAAGCTGTTCGGCAGGAAGGTTTCCGCGCATGCTCACGGCGCGGATGGTATCCGCCTCGCGCTTGAAGCGGGCGTTGATTCGATCGAGCACGGCACCATCCTCGACCCTGAGACCATCGATGCCTTCGTCGCGTCTGATGCCTACTATGTGCCGACCCTTTCGACCGTGAACGGATACATCGAGCGGCTTCAGGCAAACCCGGACGCGTACGAGCCGGATGTCCGCGCCAAGATCGAATGGCGTATCGGCATCACCGGCAAGAGCCTCGGGATCCTCTACGCTCAGGGTGTGAGGATCGCCTTCGGAACCGATGCCGGCGTCTCCAAGCATGGCCGCAACGCGGACGAGTTCGAACTGATGGTGAAGTTCGGCATGCCGCCAGTCGAAGCCATAAAGGCCGCCACGGTCAATGCCGCCGACTTGCTCGGACTGACCGCCGAGATCGGCACGCTGGAGCCCGGCAAGAGCGCAGACCTCATCGCCGTGAAGGGCGACCCGCTGAAGGACGTGAAAGCCCTAAAGCTGGTCGATTTCGTCATGGTGCGCGGGGATGTAGCGAAGGAATAGGGCATCAGAAAAGTTTTATCACCCGCGATGGCCGCGGCCGTCCGATCGCGCATCCAGTAGTTTGTCCGGATTTTGTCCAACTGTTTCCTGTCATCCCGGCCTGTCACGCCTATCGGCGCACAGGCGTTGCGGGCGTCAGGTAAAGGCGACGTTTAGCCAGTTCGGGCGCACATAGGTCTCGCCGAGATCGCGCGCTACAAGCTTGTGCGCGATCTTGCCCTGATCGACGGTCAGGCCATTCGCCAGGTGCCGGTTCGCATTGATGGCGCCGCGCGCGCCCTTCGCTGCGATCTGCATGACAAAGGGCAGGGTGGCGTTATTCAGCGCGTAGGTGGATGTACGCGGCACGGCGCCGGGCATGTTGGCGACGCAGTAGTGAAGTATTCCGTCCACGTCATAAATCGGGTCTTCATGCGTCGTCGCATGGCTTGTCTCGAAACACCCGCCCTGGTCGATCGCAATGTCCACCAGCACCGCGCCGGGCTTCATCGTCTTCAGCTGCTCGCGGCTGACGAGCTTCGGCGCCGAAGTGCCCGGGATCAGCACCGCGCCGATCACGAGGTCGGCCTCCTTGATCGCTTCGGCCAGCGCATGCGCGGTCGAGTACATCGTCTTCAGGCTGCCGCGGAACTGCTCGTCGAGCTGGCCGAGGCGCACATTGTTCCGGTCAAAGACGGTTACGTCGGCGCGCATGCCCACCGCAATTTCCGCCGCATGGGTGCCTGAGACGCCGCCGCCGATGATCACTACCTTGGCCGGCGCCACGCCCGGCACGCCGCCCAGCAGGATGCCGCGTCCACGCTTCGTGCGCATCAGCGCCCAGGCAGCCACCTGCATCGACATGCGCCCGGCCACCTGGCTCATGGGGCGCAGCAAGGGTAGGCCGCCTTCGTCATCGGTCACGGTCTCATAGGCAATCGCCAGGCAGCCGGAGTCCATCAGGCCTTTTGCCTGCAGGGGATCCGGCGCCAGGTGGAGATAGGTGAAAAGGGTGTGGTCCTTGGTCAGCCGCGCCGTCTCTTCGGGCTGCGGTTCTTTCACCTTCACGATCATCTCACTGTCGGCGAAAACGGTCGCCGCGTCCATGGCAATCTGGGCGCCTACGGCGGTGTAGGCGTCATTGGCAAAGCCGGAATTTATGCCCGCGTCCGACTGGACCAGCACGCTATGGCCGGCCCGAACGATTTCGCCCACGCTTTCCGGTGTTAGTCCGACACGGGATTCCTGCTTTTTGATTTCGGTTGGAACACCAATGCGCATCAGGCCTCTCCTTGGGGAAGGACCTTCCTTATAAACCTGGCCGCGCGCAAATTCCAGCCAGTGTGGGTTAACAAAAGCAAAGAGCCGCATGCGAACAGAGGAATACCCCCGCATGCGGCTCCAGAGCCAGGTCTGACTAGCCTTATCGTTTACATTGCCCGTGAAACCGTCAGCACAAGACGGTCATCGGCCACTTCGACATTGTCTATATCTGTACCCCAGTAGCGAAGGTCCAGGCCGAAGCCGGCCGCCGCAGTTGTCGCGCCGAGCGACCAGTTGGTGTAGTCGCCGCCGCCGTCGAACGTGTAGTTGCCTACGCTGCCATCGATGCCGAAATTGTCCCCCAGAGCGAGGCCTGCCGTGGCGTTGACATAGGTGTTCTTGTTGTCGGGATCGTAATAGACCTCGCCGCCGACCGACAGGCCACCGTCAAACGCATAGCCGAGAGCGCCCTTCAGTTCGACGAAGTCGAGGTCGTCATCTTCAGTGTCTGGGTAAGTATAGAAGATGACGCCGAGGTCCCAGGTGATGCCATTGGAGAACTCGCTGGCGATCCCACCATATAAGTCAACTTCGAGATTGGCGTCGGAGCCGGATTCGAAATCGACATTGGCTGCCCAGACGCCGGCGTAGAAGATGCCATTTGCGTAGTCGAAGCCGCCCGAGATGGCAGGGTCGCCATTGGACTGCGAGATGCCGCGCCAGGTATAATCCGTCGATAGCGCAACATTGCCTGAGAATTCGCCTTCAGCGGCGGCGGTACCGGTGGCTGCGGTTGCCAGGGCAAGAGCAAGCATGCTGGCACGTGAAAAGGTATTTTTCATTAGGAGGAAACCTCACTTCTTTCATCACGCTCCTGATCGAGCGCCGAGGAAGAAGTTGCCGCCCAGGGGTTCAAAACTCGATGGACAACCTAGCGTAAGGTCCGCGCGGGCGGGCTCTGCGCCGGGCTTTTGGGCAGGTAAACAGGCGCTTGCCTGCCCTTTGTGCGATGCAGCGAATCCGCACTTGTGTGGCGGATTCGCAACAGATTCAGGCCCTAACGCGCCACGAGCGGTGCATATCCGAGGTGCATGCCCGCATCGACCAGCAGGGTCTCGCCCGTCACGTGCCGGGAGGCATCGGTGAGGAAGAAGACTGCCGAGTCGGCGATGTCGTCCGGCCCGCTGGCAACGTGCAGCGGAACCGAGGCGGCGACGCCGGCTTCCATTTTGGTGTATTGCTCTGCGCTCATCTCGTCCTTGAACCAGCGCGTGCCGATGAAGCCCGGACAGACGGCGTTGACGCGGATGGCCGGCGCGAGGGCGCGAGCGAGGCTGAGCGTCATGGTGTTGAGCGCGCCCTTTGTGGCCGCATAGGCGACCGACGACCCGATGCCGGTGACACCGGCAATGGAGGAGACATTGAGCACCGCCGAGGCCCGCCCGGTCTGCCTGTGCGCTTCGACGAGCAGGGGTTTCACCTTCTGCATCATCAGGAAGGGGCCCGCGACGTTCACCGCGTAGGTGTGCAGGAAGTCTTCCCTTGTCAGCGCATCGAGATCCGAATGGTCGCGCGCATGTTTGGTGATGCCTGCATTGTTGACGAGGATATCGAGACGGCCAGCCTGCGCCGCCGCTTCGGCGAGTTTCGCGCAGCCTTCATCGGTCGAGACGTCTGCCAGCACGAGTCGCGCCTGCGCGCCGGCCTTCTGGCAATCGGCAACGGTCGCTTCTCCGTCCGCAACCGACTTGGTGCAATTGATGATGACGCTGGCGCCGCGCTCGGCAAGGCGAAGCGCGATCGAGCGGCCGAGACCAGTGGCCGATCCGGTGACGAGGGCGCTGCGGCCTTCGAGGTCCTTGGGCTGGTTCATGTTTCTACTCCCGGGTTATCTTCCAACACTGGTTTCCCTCGTATCCCGCAGTATCCTGCCGTGTCCACTGCAGCGCTCGCGATAGGCGAGTGAGCCCCCCGCTTGTAAGCAACCGGCGGCACCGCAAGAAAGTGTCAACGCAGCTTTACGGAGTCCCCCTTTGGCCGGATTGTTTCGCATTGTATATGTGAGCACAGCCCAGCCCGGGCTCACCGACAGCGATATCGAATCGCTGCTCAACGCCGCGCAATCAAACAATGATGAGCGTTTCATCACGGGGTATCTCGTGCACAACGGCCCGAACTTCATGCAGTTGATCGAGGGCCCGTTCAACGAAGTCGACGAAGTGTATGGCCGCATCCTGCGTGACCGGCGCCATTCGGGCATCGTCCGCATTCAGGCAGAATGGGCTGATCACCGCGTATTTCCGAACTGGTCGATGAATTATTTCCGCGTCGACCGGCACGGTTCGGTGGGGTCCATGATCTCGCGCGGCGCCGACTCGGTCGACAGCCTGATGGAAGCTGGCGTGCCGCGCGACGTGTTGCACCTGTTTTCCAAATTCATACAGCAGACGGAGTATCCCGAGCCGCGCTCAGACCGCGCTGCCCCCTCCGGAAGAGCCCGGCCAGACCAGCAGCAGGACCCACAAGCGTAAGCCCGGCGACGAGCAGGCTGACCGGGTCGGCGCCGAAGGTCTCGCAGTATTGCGTATAGCCCTGTATACCGACGAACACGAGCGCGCTGGCAGACAGGAAACTGCCGCGGCGCGTTAGCAGCGCGAGAGCTGCCCAGCCGATCGAGAACGGCCATTCTGGAACAGTCAGCGCGGTTTTCTGCCGGGCTTCGCAGGCCGCGTAGTCCTCGTGGCGGCTGGCGTTCCGAGCGCGGTCACCCAGGATGTCGCCCCAGAGCGGGCCGACCCAGAAGGCGAAGTGGACGAGCACCATCGCCGTGCGGGCTGCAACCGTGAGCAGCATCTGCCAGGCCTCGCCCGCGCCGCGGCGCGCGGCGCAGAAGGCTGCGGCGAGCGCGCCGAAGACACCGATCGTGATCAGCGGTTCCTCGACGAACAGGGCGCAGGAGGCGTGCCATTAGCTGGCGCCCGTGCCGAACACTGCGCCGAGGGCGAAAACCCCGAGGGCGGCAAGGAGCGCCGAGCGGAGCCGGCCTGCGCCGGGGGATTTCCCGCACAGCGCGCATCGCGCGGCATCTCCGGCGGGTATGTTTCTCACTTTGTATCGCTTCGGGATCCTTCTTCCCCGGCCGGATGCAGATCCTGCCGGATGTGCTGCGAAATTCGGCCTTTCCCCTCGTGGCGGCGTTCGCGCCGCTGCTGATGCTGTACTGGCTGATCCGGGTGCTTGTGGGCTGGCGGCGGCGGAAGACGGCGCCCGCGTGAGGCGGTTCGCGTTGCGGGCGAACGAGACCTCTTGCCGTTCCGGTAAGCATGGACAAGGCGCGGTACGCGGCTTAACTGCGACACGGTTTTCACGGCTTCCAGGGCTCGGGCGAATGTTCAAAAAGATATTGATTGCCAACCGCGGCGAGATCGCCGTCCGCGTCATCAGGACGTGCCGCAAGATGGGCATCAAGACGGTGGTGGTTTATTCCGACGCCGATGCCGGCTCGATGGCGGTCGAGATGGCGGATGAGAGCGTGCATATCGGCGGATCGCCCGCCGCGCAGTCCTATCTTGTGGCCGACAAGATCATCGCCGCCGTGCGCCAGACCGGCGCCGAGGCGATCCACCCGGGCTTCGGCTTCCTATCCGAGAACGCGGCCTTCGCCAAACGCCTCGAGGAAGAAGGCATCGGCTGGATCGGCCCGAACGCCTTCGCGATCGATTCAATGGGCGACAAGATTTCCTCGAAGAAGCTGGCCGCCGAGGCGGGCGTCTCGACGGTGCCCGGCCATATGGGCCTGATCGAGGACACCAGGGAAGCCATCAAGATCTCGAAACAGATCGGCTATCCGGTGATGATCAAGGCGTCCGCCGGCGGCGGCGGCAAGGGCATCCGGGTCGCAGCGAATGACAAGGAAGTCGAAGAAGGCTTCCCGGCGGTGAAGGCCGAGGCGAAGGCCTCGTTCGGCGATGACCGCGTGTTCATCGAGAAGTTCATTCTCGAGCCGCGCCACATCGAAATCCAGGTGCTGGGCGACAAGCATGGCAACTGCCTGTGGCTGAATGAGCGCGAATGCTCGATCCAGCGCCGCAACCAGAAGGTCATCGAGGAGGCGCCCTCGCCGCTGCTCGATCCCGAGACGCGCAAGAAGATGGGCGAACAGGCCGTCGCCCTCGCCAGGGCCGTCAATTATGACAGCGCCGGCACGGTGGAATTCGTCGCGTCAGGCAAGGACAAGGGCTTTTATTTCCTCGAAATGAATACGCGTCTCCAGGTCGAGCATCCGGTCACCGAAATGATCACCGGCATCGATCTGGTGGAGCAGATGATACGCTCCGCTTACGGCGAGAAGCTGAAGCTCAAGCAGTCGGACATCAAAATCAACGGCTGGGCCGTGGAAAGCCGGGTGTATGCGGAAGATCCCTATCGCAACTTCCTGCCGTCAATCGGTCGCCTGAAGCGTTTCCACCCGCCTGCGGAAGGAAAGCTCGGCAACGGCGAAGTGCGTATGGATTCCGGCGTGCGCGAAGGCGACGAGATCTCTATGTTTTATGACCCGATGATTGCGAAGCTCGTCACCTGGGGCAAGGACCGCGACACCGCGCTGGACGTGCACGGCGAGGCGCTCGACCGGTTCCACATCGAGGGCATCCAGGACAATATCCCGTTCATCGCGGCAGTGATGGACGAAAAGCGCTTCCGCTCCGGCAATATCACCACGGCCTATATCAAGGACGAGTTCCCGGAAGGCTTTCAGGGCGTCCCGGCCACCAGGGCGCAGGAGGCGCAGCTGATCTGCTCGGCGGCCTATGTGCACGCCTTCTTTGACCGCCGCGCCGGCGAAATCTCCGGCCGCCTTGCACCCCGCGCGCCGCGCCGTGAGTGGGTCGTCATTCTCGGCGACCAGCATCACCCGGTAACCATCGATATCGGCCGCGATGGCGAAGCCGAGATTGCCGTGGACGGAGGAAATCCGCACAGCCTCATGACGTCCTGGAAGCCGGGCAGGCACCTCGTCGAAGGCGCGCTGGACGGCAACGCGTTTGCCGTGAAGTTTGCCGACCGCACCGAGGGCTATCTCTTCCGCCACCGAGGCGTGGCCCTGCGCGCGCTGGTTTGTACGCCGTTCGTGGCCGACATGCACAGCCGCCTGCCGGAGAAGCCGAAGGCCGACACCTCGAAGCTGATCATTTCGCCGATGCCGGGGCTGGTCGTGTCGATGGACGTGACGCTCGGCCAGGTCGTGCAGGAAGGCGAAGCTGTCTGCATCGTCGAAGCGATGAAAATGCAGAATATCATCCGGGCGGGAGCTAATGGCACGGTGAAGGCCATAAACGTCAAAGCGGGCGAAAGCGTCGCCGCAGACGAAATCATGGTCGAATTCGCCTGATCCTGCGGCCTCGCCTCGCAGGCACTTAACATTCCGGAAACCGGTTCAACCTGCTATTGTCTGCCAGCGGCGGCGGAGCGGGGAGAGACCTGCCTGTCAGATGACTGTTGCCGTGCAGACACAGACGGGGCGGTCGCCCCATCGTCAGGAGACTGGAACACATGCAACTCTTTCTCACCCCCAACGGACGTATCGATCAGGTGACCTACTGGCGCGCCGTACTTATCCTGCTGGGTATCAGCGCGGCCCTTTCCGTCGTCAGCGCCTTCGTCTCGCCTTTTCTGGGCATGGCCGGCCTGCTTTTTATCTGGCCGTGGATCGCCGTGCACGTGAAACGCCTGCACGATTCCAACAAATCGGGCTGGCTGACGATCGCCATCGTCGTGCTGGCCGTCGTCGTCTCGATGATTGCCGGCTTCATCCTGCCGGGCCTGTTCGGTGTGGACCAGGCCGCCCTTCAGGCCGAGATGCAGCGTGAGATCGAGAATGCTGCGGCCGGCGATGCGGCGCTGGCGATGAGCGCGGCCATGGACGCCTCCAAGCGCATCGCCCAGGCGACCCTGCTGCCGAGCATCCTCTCCACTGCTGTGGTGACTGGCGTTGTTGGCGCCGTGATGGGCCTGTTCAAGACCGATCCGAACGACAACCAGTATGGCCCCGGCCCTGCCGGTACCAGTGCCGCGTTTATCTGATCCGTACACTGACAAACCTAGGAGGGGCTGCACATGGTTACGTTTCCGGGAGCCGTAAGGCTTTTCTTCGCGCGCTACACCGATTTCCAGGGCCGTTCGCGCCGCTCGGAATACTGGTGGGTCACGTTGTTCAACATCCTCGTCAGCTTGGTGGGCGGCATCCTGCTCGCCCTCCTCGGGGGGGATGGATCGGGGGGCCTCAACCCGATTGGTTTCATCATTGTCGCCCTACTCGGGCTTTACATGCTGGCCATCATCATCCCGTCGATCGCGCTCTTCGTGCGCCGCCTGCATGATATCAACCAGACCGGCTGGATTGCACTCGGGCTGTACATCTGCGCCATTATCCCGATCATCAACCTGCTGGCTGCGGTCGCGCAGATCGTGATCGGCGTCCTGCCTGGCACCGCCGGCCCCAACAAATACGGCCCCGACCCCAAAGGGCCCGCCGCGGCTGCCGCCGACGTGTTCGTCTAGGCGATCCGGCGAATATCCTGCAGAAAGGGCCGGGCCGTAAGCCCGGCTTTTTTTCTTGCGCCGCTTTATCGTTTATTGATAAGGGGACCACGTATGACACCCGCCTCAGACCTTCAGGGAAACGACCCGCGCCCCATGGATTTCCGCTTCCTGTTCCTCGAGCCGCAAGGCCGCCTCGCGCCAAAACCCTTCGGGCGCGGACTCGTGCTGCTGACTGGCGGGGGCATGATAATCTCGGTGCTGACGGCCGTCGTCTCGCCCGGCCTCAACGTGCTCCAGTATGCGCTTGTGTTTCCGTATATCTGCCTGTTCGGCAAACGGCTCCATGATGCGGGTCTCACCGCCTGGCTGTGGATTGCGTTCCTGGCGGGCCTCGGCTTTCTCAACATGTTCCTTTCGGCCATGCTGTTGCCGGTGCTTTCGCCGGGCGCGTTCGCCATTCAGGTGGAGGTACAGGAGACGATGCAGACCGCGGGCTTCACCGCGGCGTTTGAGGAGCTCGCCCTGCGCGCCGAGGAGTATGCGCGCCTGTCGGCGGTGACGACGCTGGCGGCGTTCCTGATCTCCAGCGCGATCACCGGCTTTGCCGCGTTCCGCCTGCGCTCGGACCCCGGACCCAACCGCCACGGCCCGCCGACCCTCGGCGGCCCGGCCGGCACGTTCAATTGATCCCATCGCAGAAAGCGTCCACTCCATGAACACGACCCCCGGAGAGATCGATTCCCAACGTCCCTGGATCCGTGATTACCGCGATGATCCCGGCGCGATGAACTGGGCCGAGACGCTGCTGAACCCGTTCGGCGAGAGCTCCAAGCTGCACTTCAGCCGGGCCTGGACGGTGATGTTTCTGGGCCGGATGCTGCTCTATATCGTGCCCTCTTTCGGAGCTGGTATCCTCGGCATTGCGGGGATGAAGACCGGGTTTCTGAACACGCCAACGGATCTGTTCCTGTTCACCGTGCCTGCGCTGCTGGTGCCGTTCGCCGTGTTCACGATCCTCACCGAGTTCACGTCTTTCGTCGCGCATACGCGGCGACTCGCCGATGCGCAGCGCCCGGCCTGGTTGGCGGTGATCGTCCTTGTGCCGATGATCCTCGGCCTGGCCGCCTACGCCGCCGGCACCAGCATGGGCGCCGCCCAGCACCGCGCCGCGAATGCGCCTCCCGCAGCTGCCGCCGAAGTGAAAGAGGGAAAAGCTGCTGCCGAAAAGAAACCGGAAGCGAGGCCGCGGCAGGGCCGCGGCGGCCCGCCCGGCCCGCCGCGGAGCGAGCGCCAGGCGGCGGTCGCCGCCGGCCTCGGCATGGCCCTGCCGATCTGGTGGCTCGCCTCGTTCGGTGTGATGATCTGGACGCTGCTCTGGGTCGCCCGCCTCCCGAATGACGGGCAAGGCCGCATCCGCACCGGCAGCCACCTGACACCAGAAGAGATCGCAGACGGCGTTTAGGTTAGCCCGGGAAGAGCTCTTCTGACGCGACCCGTATCAGCCGGCTCCCGAATACGTCCTCAAACGCGGACCGGAGGGCCATGTCGGCTTCTTCCATTGAGACCAGGCGGCCAAGACCTGCGAGGCTGGTCACGCCATATCGGGGATCCTCGATACCGCAGGGCGTGATGCCGGTGAAGTGCTCGAGCTCCGGCTCAACGTTAAGGCAAATGCCGTGCAGGCTCACCCAGCGCTTCAGGCGCACACCGATGGCGGCGATCTTGTCTTCCCGGAGCGGTCCGCCGGGCTGCGTCCGGTCGACCCACACGCCAACGCGTCCCACGCGGACGCCGGCGTCCACGTTGAAGGCCGCGAGGGCGCGGATGATCCAGTCTTCGAGACTGGCCACGAATGCACGCACGTCGCGGCCCCGGGCGCCGACGTCGAGCATCAGGTAGGCCACGCGCTGCCCGGGGCCGTGATACGTGTACTGGCCGCCGCGTCCGGCGTCGAAAACCGGGAAGCGGCCAGGGTCCTTGAGGTCGGCGGGTTTAGCGGACGTGCCGGCCGTGTAGAGGGGCGGATGTTCGAGGAACCAGACGAGTTCGCGGGCGCCGCCGTCGCGGATGGCCCGGGCCCGCGCGTCCATCACGGCGAGCGCGGCTTGGTAGGAAACAGGGGCGTCAGAGACCGCCCAGTCAACGTCCGGCAATTTTGTCATAGCCCCCATGATATAGGCGCCTTTCAGGGCTTCACAAAGCCGGATCGCCGCCTTATACGGCCCGTCTGCCTCAAATGAGACCAGTCGTGCGGTCATGGCGGAATTGGTAGACGCGCAGCGTTGAGGTCGCTGTGGGGCAACCCGTGGAGGTTCGAGTCCTCTTGACCGCACCATTCTGTTTTTGCGCTCTTTAGAGTCATGCCCGGTCTGTTTGAGTTTTTTGCCCTTAGTGGTGCGGGCTCGGTTGTTCTGGCCGCCCCGAGGCTCCAGATACACCGTACCATCAAAACTGAACCACATTGACCGGGGCCGAATGGATTCGACCAACCAGCTGATATTCTTTTGCGGGCTGCTGCTTTGTGCGGCGATCTTCGCGAGTTTCCTGTCGCGCCGCATTGGCGCGCCGCTGCTGGTGACATTCCTGGGTGTGGGCATTCTGTTCGGAGAGGATGGCCCTGGCGGGATCGTGTTCAATGACGTCCCGCTCAGCTATCTGGCCTGCTCGTTCGCCCTCGCGGTGATCCTTTATGACGGCGGCATCCACACGCCGATGAAGAATTTCCGCCAGGCGCTGCGCCCGGCGGTGCTCCTCTCCAGCGCCGGCGTATTGGTGACGACGTCGATCGTGGCGCTCGGCATGTGGTGGTTCCTGGGGACCGATCCACTATATGCGCTTCTGTTCGGTTCGCTGGTGGCCGCCACTGATGCGGCGGCTGTGTTCCTGCTGCTGCGCCAGCAGGGCATCAAGCTGAAGCCGATGGTCGCCAATACGCTGGAAGTGGAATCCGGCATCAACGATCCGATGGCGATCTTCCTTGCACTGACGTTTACGGGCCTGATCCTCGCGGGCGGGTTTGACGGCATGGAGGGGGGCGTCTGGTCGGTTCCGGTCGGCTTCGTGCAGCAATTCGGCATCGGCGCGGCGCTTGGCATCGCCGGCGGGCGGCTGCTGACCTTCTTTTATGACCGCGTGGCGCTGGAACTCGGTCTCAACCCGATCTTCGCGCTCGCCAGCGGCCTGCTTATCTTCGGCGCAGCGAATATTCTCGGCGGCTCGGGCTTCCTCGCGGTGTATCTCGCCGGCCTGATCCTCGGCAACCACGCCTACCGTGCCAAGCAGGTGGTGAAGCAGTTCATGGACGGCATGGCCTGGCTGGCGCAGCTGGCGATGCTGCTGATCCTCGGCCTGCTGGTCACGCCGTCGAAGCTGATTGCCGACATTCCCGAGGCGCTGCTGATCTCGGCCATCCTGATCTTCGCGGCGCGCCCGGCGGCGGTGTTCATCAGTCTCGCATTCGAGGGTTTTTCCTGGCGCGAGAAGCTGTTTATGTCCTGGGTAGGCCTGCGCGGCGCGATCCCGATCTACCTCGCGATCATCCCGGTGCTGCTCGGGGTGCCAGGCAACTTCTTCAACATCGCCTTCCTGGTGGTGCTGGTCAGCCTCGTGCTGCAGAGCACGACGGTCGGCATCGTCGGCCGCCTGCTGAAGATAGGCGAGGTGGCGGCGCCGGAGACTGCCGAGCCTGGGCCCCTCCGGCGACGCCCGCCTGATTGCCAGCCCGGGCGCACCCGCCTAAGCTTGAACGGCTGACGGCCCGCCGGAGGCCGGTGGAGGATCACCATGCGCCTGATGTTTGCGGCCGTTGCCGCGCTGACCCTGCTTGCCGGCTGCAAGGCCGCTGAAGAAAAACCCGCCTCCGTCATCGCAGTGCCCGCCGGAGCACCGCCCGCCTGGACGACCATCGCGCCAGGCGGCGAAACGCTCTGCGCGACTGGTACGCCCTACAGCTTTCATGTGCGCGGGGGCGACGCGTCGCGGGTAATGATCTTCTTGAATGGCGGCGGCGCCTGCTGGAGCGGGGATCTTTGCGATCCTTCGCTCGGCGCCAATGCCTATACGCCCTTCGCGGAAATGGACCCGAACAATCCGGCGAAGATGGGCGGCGTGTTCGATGCCGGAAATGCGGAAAACCCGTTCACCGGCTGGACGCAGGTGTTCGTGTCCTATTGCACCGGCGATTCGCATCTCGGCGCGGTGGAGGCGGCGTATACGACCAGCGCAGGCAAGCAACTGACCATCCACCACCGAGGCAAGGCCAACGTCCAGTCGGCGCTTGACTGGGTGTATGCGAACTATCCGGCGCCGTCCCGCGTGTTCGTTGGCGGCGGAAGCGCCGGGGCGATTGCCTCACCCTTCTATGCGGGCGTCGTGGCAGACCATTATCCGCTGGCGCAGATTGTTCAGTATGGCGGCGGTGCAGGCGGCTACCGCGCCGGGGCCGTCTCGGGCCTCCTGGAGACCTGGGGCGCGTTCACTGACATGCCGGACTGGCCGGAGCTTGCTACGTTTGACCGCGCGACCTTCAAGACCGAAGACTTCTTCCGCATCACCGCCGCGCGCCATCCGGCCATGCGGATGCACCAGTTCAACAATGTGGATGACGAGGTGCAGCAGATGTTCCTCGGCCTGATGGGCGTCAGCGATCCCGTGCGCGGGCTGATGCAGGCAAACCTGGGCGACCTTGCTGCGGACGTTGCGAACTTCCGGTCCTATTCTGCTGCCGGTGAGGACCATACGCTGCTGCGCTATGACCGTCTGTACACAACGGAAACGGACGGCGTGCGGGCGGTGGACTGGGTGCGCGATATTGCTGAGGGGCAGGAAGTGAGGAGTGTGAGTTGCGGGGCGGAAGGGTGTAACTAACCCAGCCGTTCCAGAATTTTCGCGCGGCCGATCAGCGGCAACACGGCGGCCATGTCGGGACCGTGTTCCATTCCGGTCAGGGCCATCCGCAGCGGCTTGAAAAGGGTTTTGCCCTTTCGGCCGGTGGCGGCTTTCAGGGCATTTGTCCATTCGCCCCAGCTGCCGGTTGTCAGATCACCGGCCGGCAGGTGCGCCCCGGCGCCGGCGATGAACTCCCGGTCCTCATCGGCAACCACCGCATCGGCCTGGCCGAAAATCATCTCGGTCCAGTTCCCGGCATCGCTGACCCGCGCGCAGTTCTCGCGCACGGCAAGCCAGAAGGCCTCATTCTCCGCCCGCGGATCAACCGCCTTGAGGCGGGCCTGCGCCCCGGCGTAGGGCATTGCGTGGACGAGCGCGGCGTTGAGGCTCTCCAGGTCCGTCTCGTCGAAGCGCGCCGGGGCGCGGCCGATCTTGGAGAAGGAGAATTCGGCGGCGAGTTCTGCCAGCGTGCTGCGCGGCTCGATATTGTCGGAGGTCCCGAGCTTGGCGAGGTGGCTGCAGATCGACATAGCCTCGATGCCCCGCTCGCGCAGCTGGCCGACCGAGAGGGAGCCGATCCGCTTCGACAGGGCCGATCCGTCCGCGCCGACCAGCAGCGGCATGTGGGCCATCTCCGGCGCCTTGCCGCCGAGAGCCATGAAAATCTCGATCTGCGCGCCGGAATTCGTCACATGATCTTCGCCGCGGACGACATGCGTGATGTTCGCCTCGATATCGTCAACCACCGAGGGCAGGGTGTAAAGATAGCTGCCATCCTCGCGGATCAGCACCGGGTCAGACACCGAGGACGTGTCGATGCTCTGCGGGCCGCGCACCAGATCGTTCCACTCGACGCGTTCGCCCGACAGCCTGAAGCGCCAGTGCGGCTTCAGGCCGGAGGCTTCGAGCTTGGCGCGGTCAGCGTCCGTCAGGTTCAGGGCCGCGCGGTCATACACCGGCGGCCGGCCGCGCGACTGGGCGATCTTGCGTTTCACGTCCAGCTCCTCGGCCGTCTCGAAGGCGGGGTAGAGCAGGCCCATGGCGCGCAGTTTTGCCGCCGCCTCGTCGTACAGGCCGAAGCGTTCGGACTGGTTGAACGTGTCCGCCCAGACCAGGCCAAGCCATGTCAGGTCTTCCTTGAGGACGGCCTCGTTTTCCCTGGTCGAGCGCTCCAGGTCGGTATCGTCGATCCGCAGGATGAACTTGCCGCCCTGGCTTTGTGAAAACAGCCAGTTCACCAGGGCCGTGCGCACGTTGCCGACATGCAGCCGGCCAGTGGGCGAGGGGGCGAATCGGACGATCGGGGCGGTCATGGCGGCAGGGCCTTCCGGGGCTTGGAAGGCGCTTTCGACATCAAATCGGGACAAAAGCCAAGCGCCTCGGCCACATTCTTGCTATTGTTTTGTTTAACGAGCATCTACCTTGAGGTAATTCCGGGAGACGGTCATGAGATTCGGCTGGGTGCTGGCGGGGGCGCTGCTTCTTGCGGCCTGTGGGCAAAAGGACGGCACATCGCCGGACACAGCGGCGGTGGGCGCAGGGCCCGATGCCGCGGCGGCTGCGGCAGAGCTGGCGGCGCGCCCGCAGCTCGATTACGCAGCGATCTCCGGCTATGATGATACTTGGTTTCTGAGCGCCGGCTGGCCGGGCGAATATCCTCCGGGCTTTGCGGTGCTCGACGCGGACGTGAAGGTGCCGGCGCGCGCGCGCCCCAACCCCACCGACCCGCAGGACATCTCCTGCCTGTTGCCGCAATACGCCAACTACCAGATCTGGAACAACGCCCGCACGGACGAGGACCAGATCGAGTATTTTGTGGCCACCAAAAAGGTGCCCGTAACGGTGCTGGAGGATACCGAGGTCGAGTTCGTCGGCGAGGCAGGCATCCAGACACTCAGCCTCAAGAAGGGTGAGCAGATGACTTACCTGCGCTATATCGGCGAAGGCGTCACGGTGCTCTCCTTCAAGGGGCAGGAATACGAGATCAACGAGGGCGAGCTTTCGAACGTCACCGATATTGCCGACACGGCGCTGGAGGAAAACCTCTGGGTGCGTGTCACCTGCCTCGGCGGGAAGCAGGCCTGGCTCATGTTCGATGAAGTGATCGAAGAGGCGGGCATCTATCCCTCTCCGATCACCGGATACGGGGACGCGGCCGACATTGCGCCGGAAGAGGTCGAGACCGTGCGCGAGGCAATTGCCACGGATGCCTATGGCGTCAACGCGCAGGAAGAAGAAATCATTCCGCCTTCGGAGGAGTAAAGTTTCGGCGCCTAGTCATCCCGGAACCGGTTCGTGATCGGATAGCGCCGGTCCCGCCCGAAATTCTTGCCGCCGACCTTGACGCCCGGAGGCGCCTGACGGCGCTTGTATTCGGCGATGTAGACGAGATGTTCGATGCGGCGCACGGTGGCCGCGTCATGGCCGCGGGCGAGGATGTCGTCGACGTCTTCTTCGAGATCCACGAGGCCGCGCAGGATATCGTCGAGCACCGGATAGGGGGGCAGGGAGTCTTCGTCCTTCTGGTCCGGGCGCAGCTCGGCTGAGGGAGGCTTGGTGATGATCCGCTGCGGGATGACGTCGCCGTGCGGCACCAGCGCGCCGGGTGGCACGTTGGCATTGCGCCATTTCGTCAGTTCAAAGACTTCCGTCTTGTAAAAGTCCTTAAGCGCATTGTAGCCGCCGCACATGTCGCCGTAGAGTGTCGCATAGCCGACGGCCATCTCGCTCTTGTTTCCGGTGGTGACCACCATGTGGCCGAACTTGTTGGAGAGGGCCATCAAGGTCACTGCGCGCAGGCGGGACTGGATGTTCTCTTCCGTGATGTCCGGCTGCCTGCCTTCGAAGGCAGGCGCCAGCATGCTGCCCAGCGCCTCGACGCCCGGATGGATATTGATCTTGTCATACTTGCAGCCCAGCGCCTCGGCGCAGGCTTTCGCATCTTCCAGACTGTCCGCAGACGTATATTTCGACGGCATCATTACGCACCAGACCTTGTCCGGCCCCAGCGCGTCGGCGGCAATCGCCGCCGTGATTGCCGAGTCGATGCCGCCGGACATGCCGATCACCACGCCCGGAAACTTGTTCTTGCGCACATAGTCCCCGAGGCCCTGCATCGCGGCCCGGTATTCCGCCGCCCAGCCGTCAAGATCCGCCGCGCAGCTTTGGCCAAGGCCCACGAACTGCTTCGCGGACGGATCAAATTCGACGAGCGCATGGCCCGTCTCGAACTGGCCGAACAGGCTGCATCGTTCGCCGTGCGTCGAGTTCGTCGCATAGGAGGCGCCGTCGAACACGAGCTCGTCCTGCCCACCCATCTGGTTGACGAACAGGTAGGGCAGGCCAAGGTCTGACCACCGGTCAAACGCGGCCGCACGCTCAGCCTGTATCTCGCGGCGCCAGGGCGAGGCATTCGCCACCAGCAGCAGGTCTGCCCCCGCCGCCTTCGCCGCTCGGGGCACCCGCTCGAACCAGATGTCCTCGCAGATTGCGAGGCCGAGGCGCACGCCCTTGAATTCCACCACCACAGCCGGGCCGTCGCCTGGGGTGTAGTGGCGCTTCTCGTCGAACACGCCGTAATTGGGCAGCTCCCGCTTGTCATGACGCGCGCCGATTTCTCCGCTTTCAAGGAACAGAGCTGAATTGTGCAGCTTGCCGCTCTCGCGCCAGGGCGCGCCGATCAGGATCGCGGGGCCGCTCGCTGTGTCGCGCGCCAGCTGGCGGATCGCCGACATCGACCGCTCCACCGCCGCCGGCTTAAGCACCAGGTCCTCCGCCGGATAGCCGAGGATGAAATGCTCGCTCAGCACCACAAGGTCCGCGCCTCTGGCTTTCGCCTCTGCGTGTGCGCCCCTGGCCAGGGCAAGGTTCCCGGTAATATCACCGACCACCGGATTAAGCTGCGCTGCCAGGATTTTGAGATTTTTGCTCATACGGAGCATTTAGGGAGATTTGGGGCGGATGTCATGCCTGCAGGGCGGGATAAATCCGGCCCCGCGTTGCGCAATGTCCACAATAACGTGACCTGCGCTGCCTTGTGCGGGGCGTAGCCGTGGCAGCCGGGAGGCGTGCTGCATGAGCGTGGCGTGGGCAGGGGCGGCCCGGCCGGGGCCAGCGGCTTATCTGGGGTTCGGGCCGCTGGCGCGGCTGACCCCTCGCGCGCTGCCGCTGGTCTATAACCGGCGGCATATGGGGGGCGTGTTTCGGACTCGCGCTGATCCATGGCGCGCTGGTGGTGCTCTGGTATCACGGGCTCTCCGAGGTCAGTTCATTCGTCTCGCTGCTGGTGTCGAACCCGCGCTACCATTCTCCTGGCGGCTTTCCGTTCGAGAGCGTGGGGCTTGCGGCGCTGCAGATCCTGTTCGTGATGGCGGCGACGAGCCATGACTTCTGGAATGGCGTGCTGGGGCTCGGGCTGGGCGCGGCCTTTCCGTCGCCGGGGCCGGGCGCGTGGGACCAGGGCAAGAAGTTAGCCGCACGGGTACAATCTATCCAGAGCCTTATACTCATCTGCTCACGCAGGACCTGGGATACGGCCTCCGGCCGGTGTTCCTTGTCGGTGCGGGCAAGGACCGCGCTACCCTGACCCTCCCAAAAATGGGGTGGGAACAGGTTGCCTCACTTTGCGAGCGCTGTGACTAGATATCCAGCGTTTCGACGAAGGCGGCGTTGTCCTGGATGAACTTGAAGCGGAGTTCGGCTTTCTTGCCCATCAGGGTGTTGATCAGATCGGCCGGTTTCATTTCGGTGAGTTCGTCCATCGAGTCCGGCAGCGTGACGCGGGCGAGCACGCGGCTCGCCGGGTTCATCGTGGTTTCCTTCAGTTGGGCGGGGTTCATCTCGCCGAGACCCTTGAAGCGGGTCAGGTCGATCTTCTGGTTGCCCTTGAAGTGTTCCTTCGTGATCCGGGCACGGTCTTCATCATCCATGGCGTAGTGGATGTTGCCCTTGTTCGCGAGCTTGTAGAGCGGCGGCTGTGCGAGATACAGGCGGCCGCCTTCGATCAGGCCGGGGGTGAGGCGGTAGAAGAAGGTGATAAGCAGGGCCGCGATGTGGGCGCCGTCGACGTCCGCGTCGGTCATGATGATGATGCGTTCATAGCGCAGGTCATCGAGATTGAACTTGCGGCCAAGCTCCGTGCCCAGAGCGAGTGAGAGGTCGGAGAGTTCCTGGTTGCCCATCAGCTTGTCGTCGGAGGCGGACTCCACGTTCAGGATCTTGCCGCGCAGGGGAAGGATTGCCTGCGTCTCGCGGTTGCGGGCCTGCTTGGCGGAGCCGCCCGCCGAGTCGCCTTCGACGAGGAAGAGTTCGGTCCCTTCTGGGCCCTTGGCCGAGCAGTCGGCAAGTTTGCCGGGGAGGCGGAGCTTCTTGGTTGCCGACTTGCGGCTGATCTCTTTCGCCTTGCGGCGCTTGGCGCGCTCGTCGGCGCGGTCGATGGCCCAGGAGAGGAGCTTGTTCGCTTCCTTCGGGGACTGGGCGAGCCAGTGGTCAAAGTGGTCTCGCACGGCCGCCTCTACGAGACGGAAGGCGTGGGTGGAGGAGAGCTTGTCTTTCGTCTGGCCGACGAATTCCGGGCCGCGGATGAAGACCGACAGCAGGAAGCCGGAATGGCCCATGACGTCTTCGGCGGTGATCTCGGCGGCTTTCTTGTTGCCGGTCAGCTCGCCGAAATTGCGCAGGCCCTTGGTGATGGCCGAGCGGAAGCCGGCCTCGTGGGTGCCGCCTTCGGGGGTCGGGATGGTGTTACAGTAGGAGCGGGCGAAGCCGTCCTGCTCGCCGAAGCCGGCCTGCGTCCAGGCGATGGCCCATTCGCATTTGCCGTCATGGCCCATGTCGACGAGGCCGGTGAAGGGCTGCTCGGTGATGGTCGCCTTGTCGGCGAAGACTTCGCCGAGCTGGTCGGCGAGGCCGTTGGGGTAGGAGAGGACCGCGTCGGCAGGGATTTTCGAATCTTCAGGCAGGAGGTCGGCGTCGCAGGACCAGCGCACCTCGACGCCGCGGAAGAGGTAGGCCTTGGAGCGGGCCATGCCGAACAGACGCGCGGGGCGCCAGCGCAGCTTGTCGCCGAAAATCTGCGGGTCCGGCTTGAAGCGCACCGAGGTGCCGCGCCGGTTGGGCGTAGTGCCGACCTTGGCGAGCTTGCCCATCGGGGCGCCGCGCGAGAATTCCTGGCGATATACCGTGCGGTCGCGGGCGACTTCCACTTCGACGTGTTCGGAGAGGGCGTTGACGACCGAGATGCCGACGCCGTGCAGGCCGCCAGCGGTTGAATAAGCCTTGTCGGAAAATTTGCCGCCCGAGTGAAGCGTGGTCATGATCACTTCGAGGGCGGATTTTTTGGGGAATTTCGGGTGGGGGTCGACGGGGATGCCGCGGCCATTGTCGGTGACGGTCAGGTAGCCGTCATTGGTCAGCTTGATCTCGATGCGGTTGGCATAACCGGCGACGGCTTCGTCCATCGCGTTGTCGAGGACTTCGGCGAATAGGTGGTGGAAGGCGCGCTCGTCGGTGCCGCCGATATACATGCCGGGACGTTTGCGGACGGGCTCCAGGCCTTCGAGGACCTCGATATCCTTGGCGGAGTAGCCGGAAGTGCCGGCCAGAAGGTCATCGACGGGCTTGAGTTGCCGGGCTGAGGACATGGGACCGATTCTCCGTCATCTGGGGTGCCGGACAGGCCGGCGCAGTACCCGCGCAGATGAGGCTGAAACGGTTCCGAAAGCGTTAATGACGCCTTAACCCTCAGGCTTTCTGCCGGGACGCAGTACCAAGCCGGACTCGGGCGGCAGGGCAAGGGGGCGGGCGCTGTGGCGGCTATTCGTCCTCGGCCTCGGCGCCCATGCAGACGGGCCGCAGGGGGCCTTGGATGGAGCCGTCCGCCTCCAGATAGACGCTCCAGCCATCGACGCAGGGGCCGATCATCACGGCGCGGGTGCAGTACGTGCCATCGGCCACGCATTTGAAGCCTAGGGCGGCGAGGTCGGCGCGGACAGCATCGGCGGATGCGCCGCCGGCATAGCGAGCAGCCACGGACCGGGCGAAGGCGGTCTCCGCCCCGGTTCCAGACGTGCGGCCGGCCTCGGACAGGTCCGGCGCCGGTCGGCCGGCCAGCTGAGCGCCAGCGGGAGCGGAGGCGGTCAGGGCGAGAAAAAAGGCAGTCGCGGCAAGGCGGTGAATGGTCTTGTTTCCGGGGAGCGGGGGAGATTGCGCCGGATCGGATGAGTGTGTCGAGGGGCAGGACGTGAGCGCAATTCACACCTTTGTTGAGCAGTGCTGGCGTTGAAGGGGGGCTCAACGGTTTCCACATCCTTCGCATTGCCCGATAATCGCCCCATATGGTGATCTAGGGTTTGCGGGCCGCTGCCATGCGGGGCCCATGTAAAGGAGGCATTCAAATGCCAAGATCGAAGACAGTGCCGGTGTTGCCGCTCAGGGACATCGTTGTTTTCCCTGATATGGTCGCACCTCTGTTTGTCGGCCGTGACAAGTCCGTCCGGGCCCTCGAGATGATCGAGGAGTCCGAGAACGAGATCATGCTGGTCGCCCAGCGTGATGCGTCCATCGACAATCCGAATTCCGGCGACCTGCATGCCGTTGGGACACTCGCGACCATTTTGCAACTCCTGAAACTTCCGGACGGCACCGTGAAGGTGCTGGTCGAGGGCAAATCGCGCGCGCGGCTGGTCGAGCTGCATGACCGCGGAGAGTATTTCGAGGCGGCGGTCGAGACGATTGCCGAGGGCGATACCGTCGGCGGCGATGTCACCGCGCTTATGCGCGCCGTGCAGGAACAGTTCGAAAGCTACGTGAAGCTGAACCGCAAGATCCCGCCGGAAGCGGTGTCTTCGATCGGGCAGATGACGGAGCCGGGCCGGCTGGCCGACCAGGTGGCGTCTAACCTGTCGGTGAAGCTGTCCGACAAGCAGGAACTGCTCGAGATGCCGGACGCCAAAGACCGGCTGGAGAAGGTCTTCGCGCTGATGGAAGGCGAGATGGGCATGCTCCAGATGGAGCGGAAGATCAAAAACCGCGTCAAGCGGCAAATGGAGAAGACCCAGCGCGAGTATTACCTGAACGAGCAGATGAAGGCGATCCAGCGCGAGCTGGGCGATCAGGGCGGCGAAGGCGGCGAGCGCGACGAGATGGCCGAGCTCGAGCAGAAAATTGCCGATGCGCCGCTGTCCCAGGAGGCCCGTACCAAGGCCGAGGCGGAGATGAAGAAGCTTCGCCAGATGTCGCCGATGTCGGCGGAATCGACGGTGGTGCGAAACTATCTCGACTGGCTGCTGGCGCTGCCCTGGGGCAAGCGCAAGGAGATCGTCACCGACCTGCGCAAGGCCGAGAAACAGCTCGACGATGACCATTACGGTCTCGAGAAGGTGAAGGAACGGATCCTTGAATACCTTGCTGTGCAGAAACGCACCGGCAAGCTGAAGGGGCCGATTCTCTGCCTCGTCGGTCCGCCGGGTGTCGGCAAGACCTCGCTTGGCAAGTCGATCGCGGAAGCGACGGGACGTGATTTCGTGCGCGTGTCGCTCGGCGGCGTGCGTGACGAAAGTGAGATCCGCGGACACCGGCGCACTTATATCGGCTCGATGCCGGGACGAGTGATCCAGAGCCTCAAGAAGGTGAAAAGCGGCAACCCGCTATTCCTGCTCGACGAGATCGACAAGATGGGCATGGACCACCGGGGTGACCCGGCCTCGGCCCTGCTCGAAGTGCTCGACCCCGAGCAGAACTCGGCGTTCAACGACCACTACCTGGAAGTTGACTATGATCTCTCGGACGTGATGTTCGTGACGACGGCGAACTCGCTGAACATGCCGCAGCCTCTGCTTGACCGGATGGAGATCATCCGAATTGCGGGGTACACGGAGGATGAGAAACTCGAGATCACCAGGCGTCACCTTATCCCTCAGGTGCGCGAGGATCACGGCCTCAAGGCTGAAGAGTGGATCGTGACCGACGGCGCCGTGCGCGACCTGATCCGCTACTATTCGCGGGAGGCGGGCGTACGTTCGCTGAAGCGGGAGATTGCGCGCCTTGCCCGCAAGGCGGTGCGCCACCTCACGCTCAACGAAGGCGGCAGCCTGACGATCGACGAGGGCAACCTCGCGACCTTCGCAGGCGTGCGCAAGCATCGTTACGGCCTTGCCGACGAGACCGATCAGGTGGGCGCCGTCACCGGCCTTGCCTGGACGGAAGTCGGCGGCGACCTGCTCACCATCGAAGCGGTGAAGATGCCGGGACGCGGCAACATGAAGGTCACGGGTAACCTCCGCGATGTCATGAAGGAGTCGATCCAGGCGGCGAGTTCACTCGTCCGTGCCCGGTCGGTCTCGCTCGGTATCAAGCCGACGGCGTTCAACACGACGGACATTCATGTGCACGTGCCGGATGGCGCGACGCCCAAGGATGGCCCGAGCGCCGGCGCCGCGATGACGACGGCCATCGTGTCGCTGCTCACCGGCATTCCGGTGAACCGCGAACTGGCGATGACCGGCGAGATCAGCTTGCGCGGCCGCGTGCTGCCGATTGGCGGCCTCAAGGAAAAACTGCTCGCGGCCCTGCGGGGCGGCATCAAGACGGTGCTGATCCCGAAGGAAAACGAGAAGGACCTCGACGAAATTCCGGAGAACGTGAAGACGCAGATGAAGATCATCCCCGTCTCCGACATTCAGGAAGTGCTGAAGCTGGCGCTGACGCGTGCGCTGGCGCCGATCGAATGGTCCGAGGCCGATGAGGCGGCGCTGCAGCAGAGCCTCTCCGGCGGCGGTCCGGCGAAACCGGCCGACGATACGGACACGATCCGCGCGCACTGAGCGGGTTGAGGTTTGAGATGACATAGGAAAGGCCCGCTTCGGCGGGCCTTTTTTTGATCAGGTGTTTTGAACCCCGCTTCCGGTTGCAGGAGAGGGGAGCGAACCGCACTTGCCAATCGGGCGCGCCCCCGGCAAAGAGGGGTTGGGGGTGATTAGCTCAGTTGGTAGAGCGCCTGCTTTACACGCAGGATGTCGGCGGTTCGAGCCCGTCATCGCCCACCATCTCCTGGTTTCCCAGCTCGGCCGATCGCCGCGCCCTGTCGCGCATTTGACGCGATTGTTATCTTCCGGTTTGAATGGATGGAAATGCTTATCGAAAGGAGCCTCGCCATGACACCTTTCCGGATGATTTTGCTCGGTGCGGCGGCCCTCAGCCTGGCTGCTTTGCGGCAACAAGCCGGCTGCTGAGCCGACATCTCAGGCGCTACTGGCGTACGTGACAGAGTATGTCTGAAGCGACAGGCAGTTGCAGATCGGCATGGCTGGGGAGGCAACAGTGCTGCGCGTCGACGGCGCGGACGATGTTCTGACCCCCGCGGCGAGGCGCTGGCTGACGGCATTCTCAGCCCGGACGATGTACCCGGCTGCGAGTTTTGTCCCGGCGCAAGGCCAAGCTGGTACACGCCTGCGTCGGCGCCGCCGAGGATCGCAGGCCTGCGGCCGGTTTGCCCGTCGCCAGCCGCACACCGGGAGCGCCACGCTGTCACCTGCCGGGTTCAAAGCGCAGCAGCAAATGAAAACCGAGGGTGCCTCAAAAATGCGGGGCTATTCAGTCAGCGGGCTGGCATGCGCGCAGCCCAAGAACGGGCATGATGGTTTCCCAGCCTTCGGCGTCGCGCAGCAAGATCTTGCCGCTGTTTATGCGCTGGCCGTCCTCGATGTCCTCACCCGGCACGACGGATACGGTCACAGTCTGGCCGGGTGCATTGAAATCGGTTTCGGTCATGAACTGGCCAAACAGATCGCCACCTGCTGCGCTTTGAGTAAGTTCGACCTCTTTGCCCTGAAGGCTCAGCTTTCCCGTTCCGGACAGGGCCTTTGTGAAGAATATTAACCGGCGAGGCTCTGCGGCAGTCCAGAGAAACAGGGCGCACTCATCCGGCGCAAGCGTCTGGGGCCCAAGTTCGACAGGCTGAGCCGGCAATGCGGGCGGGGCTGGGTCAACGACGCGCGGACCTTCGCCGCTTGCAGTGATCCCCGTGCATCCGGCGAGGGCTAGAATGGCCATCGAAGTGAAAGGGATGATCGTCTGGCTGCGGTTCATTCGCGGCTGGTCCTTCAGTTGGGGAGGCTGGTATCTTGATGGAAGACGAGACCTTCAGGTGTGGTGCTGAAGCCAAGAGCGGGAAGGAGTTGCGCCGCTTCAGCGTCCAGGTTCGCTGCCTGAACCTTGATCTGGGTTGTGCCGGGTTGAATGAAACGCACTGTCAGATCAAACTTTTCCTGAGACTCGCCCGTTCCCGACAGCATGATCACGAAAGCTCCGGAGTCGCAGGTCAGGTCGCCCGACAGCAACGGCCAGTCGCGCCCGTAAAGTATCCCGATCCGGCGCACAGTGTCGAGAGTGGCCGTGCCGGTGGCGTTCAGGCAGGTGCCGTCCCGACGGATGGAGACTGCTGCATTGCCGACACCGAGCGTTCCGCCGGCCCTTTTTAGCTCTGACTGCAGGTTTGAGAGCTTAGCCAGGTCAGCATTGACCGAGAGATCTTTGACAGTCATGCCCTGACCCGACACCGATACGTCCATACGGCCCTGCACGGCTCCTGCAGACACTTGAAGGGTTGCTGCGGGTTTGCCCGAGAGAAAGCTCAACGCGTGGGTTGTAATTCGGGCTGTGCCAAAATCGACGCCATCGGCGGCGAGGCCTGAGATCTGACCATTCCAGAGGGTGCCCCGGGCTTGCTGCCAGCTCGCCCCGCGCTCGGCGGCGCCGGCGAGGCGCATAACGAACGATAAGGGAATATTCGCTGCGCCGCCCGCCACAAGGGCCAGGATGAAAGCTGAAATTACCAGGAGCCGGATCATTCGTCAGGTGTCCCGGAAAATTCGAAACTGCTCCTGACGAAGCCATTGCCGCTGTCGTTCATGGAGGCCTTTCGGATCCGGGCGTATGAGTTACGCTGAATATCCAGCAGCCAGTCGAAAACGGTGCTGGCCGGGGCATCATCGACCTGGACCACAACGGAGCCTTGTTCATCGACAAGCACCCGCACGATGGTCAGACCGCGGCTGCTCGCCGCTTCGAGGACTACGCGGCGAATGGCGTCGGGGTCATTAAGACCTGTGCCGGATCCGTTGTCGGATGCCTGAATGGGAGACTGGCGCGAAATCGCTTCAAGCGTCTTTGCTGCGCGCTCGGCGCCCAGCTGCGCGCTCTTCCTGGCTTGCAGAGCTGGCAGCCAGATGACCTGCAGCAGAATAACCGACGCAGCCAGGCCAGCCGCGATGGAAATCAATAAGCGTTCGCGCGCTGTCCTTGCCTTCCAGTAATTCATCATGATCCGGGCTCCAGGGTGATATCACCGACAACGCGGTTATCCTGCTTTCGGGAATCGCCCAGTGTGACATTCAGCATCCTGGCCTGCAGGCGGGCCTTGATGTCGATGTCGCCGCCATAGTCAGGATACGACATGCTTGCGACGAGCCTGCCGGTTTCGGCGTCGAAGCGCAGGCCCTGGATCGTGATCATCCCATCGTCTGGAAGGGCTTCATAGAGAAGGGCGCTTAACTCCAGGAAACCAAGCTGCTGCGCGCTTCCGGACGGGCCCTGCTCGCGAAGGCTGGCGCTCAGATCCTCAGGTACGCCGGCGCCGGGATTTGCGCCTGCATAGATCGAGCGGGCCTGTGCATCGAGCGAGTCGCGCAACGCCGAGAGCGCGCTGGCTTCCAAAGCTGTGGCGGCAAGGAAAAGGACAATCGTTCCGGCAGCGCCCGCAAGCAAAGGTCTCCACGCCTGCAAATCAAAGCTGGTTCCAGAATTTTGCGCGAAGCGGCCCTGGCGCAGATCCGTGAGCGAACCTTGAAGTTCTGCCCACTGAGCAAGGCGCAGGATCAGCGGCATGTCCGGCTCGGCGTCGGCGGAGCGGCCAAGCCGCCGGGCAATGGAAGCGCCAAAAAGGCGGGGAAGCGCTCCGCCGGCAGGAAGGAGGGCCTGAAGGGCATCGTCGGGCAGGCTGGTATCCGTCGCAAAGCGGGCATTGGGCGAAGCGAAAAGGATATGTGGACCAGCCTCGACCAGCATATCGGTGGCTGGAAGGACAGAGATATCCGCCACCAGGTGCGCGTGATCGAGGTTAAGGGAACGCAGCCGGTCTATCCAGCCTTCCAGTAGTTCCGGATCCACCAGGAAGGCAGGCCGGTCTCCTGCGGAACCGGAAGTCTGCCCGACAGCGACATGCACGTCTTCAACCGCGACAGCCATCTCGTCTTCCAGCGCGTAGGCTGCTGACCTGCGCAATTGCTCAGCCGGTTGTGAAGGAAGCCGGACTGTATGGCAGCCAACCTCTGTGCCCGGCACGAAGACGTAAATCTCATCCCTCGGCTGCGCGGGTACATGCTCGCCCGAAACAAGCCTGATATCGCCGCCTTCCGCGATCCCGCAGGTAACCGGCTCGCCGGGTTGCGGCAAAATAACATACAAACGGCGCGCCATCAGAACGCTCCCATCCGGCGTTCAACCAGGATAGCTGAGCCGGGTGTATCTGTCTTGTAGATCAGGGCGATTTTCTCCCGGGCGGAGCCAACACTTATGTCTGCGTCGAGCCGGACATAGCCTGAGCGGACGCTCAATATAGCTTCATTCAGGCTTTCGGGCGCAATCTGGCTGATCGTGTCCAGTCCAAGAAACGCTCCGACTGAGCCCCAGCCTGAGACCGGCCGGCCCCGGATGATGACTTCGGCCTCTTCAAGGGTCAGGACTTCGGAAAGCAATGCGGCAAGAAGCGGCGCATTCGAGTGTTTGAGCGTCTCGATGTTCAGCGCCGGCTGGTTCGTATCGGGCCGGACACATATATTCTCTGATATCCGCCGAAGAATACCGGGTTCGTAACCTTCGACCGCCCGCAGCTCGCTTATGTTTTCCATCAACCGGTTCGACGTGCGATAAGGAACCGGGCGCCGGCGATAGGTGTCGGCTTCCGCGCCATAGGCGCGCGTCTCTTCATCGCCATCAATCCAGTCAGCGGCGGTGTCGGCAAGCCTCTGGGCATCTCCCGGCAGGATGCCGGAATGCACGAGCAGTCGCTTGTAAATGTCATGAGCGGCAGGGCCACCGGCGTCGCCGCCCAGGCTGTTCAGGTTGAAGCAGTTGGAATCATCCGACAGTGCGGCGACAATCACGCCGCGCTCGAGCGGAAACACGGCCGGTTTTCCAAAGGCCTGCCTGCCAAGAGTTTCGACCTGTAAAACGCTCTGGCTTGCCACGGCTTCCGCTGAATGTGCGGCCCACAGGATCTGGGACCGTTCATCTGACAACCGCGCGAGCGCAACGGATCGCCCGAGGCTTTCGACAGCGGCGAGGGCTGCAATAGACATAACCGCCACAATCATCAGGATCGACAGCAAGGCCGCGCCGCGCTCTCTTTTCCGGTAAACGCCTGTCATTGCGACGCTCCTACGCTGTAGGCCAGTGTGAGCTTGTCCTCGTCGCTGAAAGACAGGATGATTTCAACATAATCGGGATGAGTACCATCGACTGTCCCGGGCCAGGCCGCCTCCCACTTGCCAGCCTTGCGGTAGCGAATGTCCAGATCAGCAATCCCATCAGCCATCACACGTTCGACGCTTGGCGTGTCCGCAACCGGGTCTGGCCGAAGCCAGGCTGTGCGGACGAGGGCGCCGTTTTCGAGCCGGTAGGATACCAATTGCAAATCACTGCGATCGCCTGGCCCTGCCGGGTCGGACCAGCCGGCGCGAACGAACCTTATCAGCTCTCCGTCACCCCGCGGCGCTGCGCCTGTAAACCCGAGAGGCGATGAAAATCCGTCGGCGGCTCGGGAAGCGCGCTTCGTGACCAGACTGAAGTCAGCACGCATCAGGCCGTTTGTTGCGATCAGTTCGCGCGCGCTGGCCATTCTCGCATCGACAGCTTCGCTGCCCTGAAGTGTCTGCAACATCAACATCGTGCCGCTCGTGGCGAGCATGGCTGTTACCGCGAGCGCAACTAGCGTCTCCACAAGCGTAAAGCCTGCCGATGCCGGTGAGGCCCTTGCTCTCATCGTTCAGTCCTCAGCGACTGAATGCGCGCGAGAACCTGGTCGGTGGCCGGATGACGCACGTCGACGGCGACGAGCAGGAGGCCTGCCTGCGGTGTGGCTGTAATGGTTCGCGACCATTTCAGCGTCCGGCCGCGCTGAACGCTCTCACCCGTTTCCATTCCCGGAGAAACCGGCGGCGGCGCAGTTACGGCGTCGGCAACCAGGTTGCTGGCCTCAATCTCTGCAAGCGTTCGTATGTCGAGATGGGAAGCGTTGATCTGAGTTTCATTGGACAGGTGGATCATGCCCATTGCAGCGATCGAGAAGACGCCGAGCGCCGCAATCACTTCAACGAGGCTGAAGCCGGATTGTCCGGGATCAGACATTGCTATCATCCCATTTGAGCTGGCCGTCTGGAAGAACTGACAGAGGCAGGTTTCCGCCTTCCCAGATCAGGATCAGTCCTGGCGCCGCCACGATTCCGGTTGGATCAAATACGATTTCAGGCTGAGCCGTGCCGGTGCCAACGCGCGATGCCGGTTTTGACTTTTCGCGCGCGAGAGTAACGCCCTGGTCCAGCCGTACGGCATGGGACGTGGCGGGTTGCCAGTTTGCATTACCCCATTCAAGGTGCTCGTAACCGCCATCCCTCAGACGGATTGCCTGAGCCTGGCCGGAGATGATCGCGCGGTCACGGATGTCTTCAAGATCGTGGCGCAGCCTTTCAGCTGCCGCGATGCCCGCCGCGGGCCGGCCGGGTAAAGTTCCAACGATTACCATCGCCGCCAGCGCAAGCAGGAAGACAGCGACCAGAGCCTCCAAAAGGCTGAAGCCTGAGTCGGCGCGTTCTGCGCCTGGTTGTGTGCGGGACATGCTCAATTCCAGTTTCCAATATCATCCGGTGTGCCGGCCTCGCCATCGGGCCCTACAGAGAAGAGGTCATAGGCGCCGCCGGAACGTGTTCCGGGAGCCTGGTAGCGATAATCATTACCCCAGGGATCGCGCTGAAGTCGTTTGATGTAACCGCCCGGCCGGTACCGGCCGTTTCCAGCATCCGACGGCGCCGTCTTCAGGGCCGCCAGGCCTGCCTCGACGCTCGGGTAATTGAACATGTCGAAATTGTACTGCTCAAGCGCGCTTTCCATCGCCGCGATATCTGCCGACGCCTTATCGACGCGGGAATCGCCGAGGACGGGCACAACGGCAATGACAACGGCTGTCGCAAGGAGTGCCATGATCGAGACCGTCACCAGCAGTTCGACGAGTGAGAAGCCTGCCTGGCGGGTTCCGGCGGCTCCGGAGGGCGGGATGGATTGAGCGTTTTGCATCGGGGGGGGGCCTAAGGTCAGACGTTGCATTATTGCAGTGCCATTGTGTTGAGTTGAAGGATTGGCAGCATGATCGAGAGTACAATCAGCCCAACGAGCCCTCCGAGCACCACGATAATCAGAGGTTCCATGAGGCTCAGAGCGGTCGCTGTGGCGGTTTCGAACTCGCTTTCGAGGAAGTCAGCCGAACGCGTCATCATGCCGGGAATGTCACGCCCGACTTCGCCGCTCGCCACCATGTGCACCATCATCGCCGGGAAGGCGCCGGTCGCCTTCAATGCGACCGCGAATGAGCCGCCCTCGCGCACCTTGTCCGCAATCTGGTCAGCAGCGTCCTGGAAGACGGAATTGGTCATCGAGCCTCGCGCCGCCTGGAGCGATTCAAGGACCGTTGCGCCGGAGGATGACAGGGTTGAAAAAATCCGCGCGAAGCGGGCGGCCGCGACGGTCCGCGTCATGTTCCCGATGATCGGAAGCCCAAGCACGAGACGATCCAGCCGGCGTTTGATGACCGGCGTCCGCGACGCGCGGATGAGGAACCAGACACCGGCGACGGCGGCAAGGAGGATCAGCCAACCCCAGCTGCGCAGCAGGTTTGAAACTCCGATAACCTGTTCGGTCAGCCAGGGTAAGTCGGCCTCAAACATGTCGAATTGCTCAACAAGACGCGGCACGACAGCGACCATCAGCATGGCGACCATGCCGAGCGCCATGATGGAAAGCAGTGCGGGATAGATCAGCGCTGACCGGACTTTCTGCCGAAGGCGCCAGGTATTCTCAAGGTAGACCGCCAGCCGCTCCATCACCTCGCCCTGGCGCCCAGAAAGCTCACCGGACGCGACAACCGAGCGAAAGAGTGGAGGAAAGGCTTTCGGAGCGCTCGCCAAAGCGTGTGCGAAGGTCGCGCCTTCCGCGACTTCGCTGCGGACGCGTTGCAGGATGGCTATAGTATCCGGCCTGGTTTCGTCGCTCGAGGCAGCCGTCAAAGCCTGGTCGACCGTCAGGCCGGCTTGAAGCAATACGGCCAGCTGGCGAGCCAGAAGGGTTCTGTCTTTTTCAGAGAGCGTGCCGCCGGCCGACTTTCCTGCAGAGCCAGCCTTGCCGGAAACCGGCAAAACATCGACCGGCACCAGTTCACGCATGCGCAAGGCCCGGCGCGCCGCCCTCGCGCTGTCTGCAGCGATGATACCCTTTGATCTCTTCCCGCTGGCATCAACTGCGACATATTCAAAGGCCGCCATCGCGTGCCTCCTTGCGACACACGCGCAGTACTTCTGCAACACTTGTTTCGCCTGCAAAGACATGCCGGCGGGCGTTCTCGATCAGTCGATGATGGGCCGCGAATGCGGCCTGGTCAATTTCATCTTCGGTTGCGTTCGCGTGAAGCAGTGAACGGATCGCCGGATCAACAACCAGGAGCTCATAGATCGCGATCCGGCCGTGGAATCCTGAATTGCCGCAGGCCATACAGCCCACCGGCTCGTACAGCGTCGCTTCAGGTCCCTGCGCCATGTTCAGGGCATCATAGTGAACCGGCATAGCGGTTATCGGAGTTTTGCAGACGTCGCAGAGTTTCCGGACCAGGCGCTGCGCCATCACGGCACGTAAGGTCGACGCCATCATGTAGGTCTCGACACCCATGTCGCGCAGGCGCGTGATGGCGCCGGCCGCGCTGTTAGTATGCAAAGTCGAAAAGGCGAGGCGGCCTGTTGAGGCAAATTCGAAGGCCGCCTCCGCCGTTTCGAGGTCCCGGATCTCTCCGACCATCACGATGTTGAAATCCTGCCGGAGAATATTGCGCAGAGCGCGCCCGAAAGTCAGGCCGACTTTCGCGTCCATCTGGGTCTGACTGATACCGGGAAGTCCGTACTCCACCGGATCTTCGAGCGTCATGATGTTGACGTTGCCAGTATTCAGTCTGGAGATTGAGGAATAGAGCGTGGTGGTCTTTCCGCTCCCGACAGGACCCGTCACCAGGATCACGCCGTTTGGCTGCTGAAGCACCTGGTCGAAGCGCTGGTAGGTATCCGTGTCCATCCCGAGTTGCTCGAGGCTCAGCAGGGCGTTCTGGGTGTCCAGCAGGCGAAGCGCCACGCGCTCTCCAAACCGTGTCGGAAGGATTGCAACACGGACATCGATTGAACGGCCGCCGGCCTGGAGGGAGATCCGGCCATCCTGCGGGAGGCGGCGTTCGGCGATATCGAGCCGCGCCATCACCTTGATGCGGCTGACCAGGGGCGCTGCCAGTTTGCGCGGCGGGGTAAGGACTTCAACGAGGTCGCCGTCAATCCGGTATCGGATTGATAGTTTGTCTTCGAATGGATCAACGTGAATGTCTGATGCGCGGCGCTTGACCGCTTCGTGAATAAGTCCGTTTATAAGCCTGATAACAGGCGCGTCATCGGCTGCGCCAAGCAGATCTGCTGCTTCCGGGATGTCTTCGATCAGGCTTTCGAGGCCGCCGCGGCTCGCCATTGCAGCTTCAACGTCGGTCTCTCCCATCGGGCTCTGGCTGAAAGCCTGGGCCAGTTCCCGGTCAAACACAGCTTTGTCCATTGCCTCGAGCGCGTACGCACGACCGAGCGCCCTTCGGGCCTCAATCAATGCCATGGCGTGTGCACCATCACGCACGCCGACGGTTAACACGGGCCGATCCGTCAGCACGATCAGGCCCTTGTCCTTGGCGAATGCGTAGGTGAACTGGCGAACAGACATGGGAATTATCTATGACCTATTGAGGCGGCGGGCTCCCCAGGACTTCAGAGACGAAGGCGTCCAGCGAGTTCGCCTGTCCTGCTTCGCCTTGCCAGAGCTCTTCGGCCCTTATGTAGCGGTAGCTGCGCGAGGTCGCCTCTCTCGCTTCATTTTGATTGCGAACAACGGTCGGCCGGATGAAAACCATCAGGTTTGTTCTGACGCGGGCTTTGCCCTGTGAGCGGAACAGCCGTCCTGCAAAGGGAATATCTCCCAGAAACGGTACTTTCTCCTCGGTGACTGTTTCCGATTGCTCGATCAGGCCGCCGATAACGATGATCTCGCCATTATCCGCCAGGATACTGGTTTCGATTTTGCGCGTATTGAAGACGAGATCCTGCGTTGCGATTCCAACCACATTGGCGATGCTGGAGACTTCCTGCTCAATATCGAGACGGACAGAATCGTCAGTCGAGATGCGCGGTGTGACATTCAGGCTGAGGCCTATTTCCTTGCGTTCAACCGTGCGGAACGGGTTTGCGTTGCCCTCTCCCAGGACTTCGCCGGTGACGATCGGCACTTCCTGGCCAACCAGCAGGGACGACTTGCCGTTATCAAGGGTCAGGTTGAAGGGTTTCGACAGGATACGTGAATTCGTGTCGTTTTCGACGGCTGTCAGGACCGCTCCGAACAATGTGTCGCCATCCCGGCCTCCCGCGCCAAGCGTCAATCCGCTCAGGCCGAGCAGAGAATTGATCGCGCTTGAAGTAAAGGGATTGGTACCTGCGGTGGTCGTCGGCGGTCCCGAACTGATGGCACCCGCAAGGGCGAGAAGGTTAGGTGCTGAGCGCGAGAAGTTGGTCGTGGCGAACGGAACAGCGGAACTGCCGGTGCCCGACAGCAGGAACCGCAGGCCCAGTTCGCGGGCCGTATCGTCAGACATTTCAACGATGATGGCCTCGACGAGAACCTGCGCACGCCGCCTGTCCAGATCCGTGATGACCCGCTCGAGCGTCAGGAGCGTTTCGGTGGGGGCGCTGATCACGAGCGAATTGGTCGGGCCGTGGTGTGCAATGGTGCTGGGCACGGCGTCCGGGGAGAAATCACCTCGTCGGGCCGATATCGCATCAGCGACCTTTTCAAGTATCGGCACGATTTCTGAGGCATCGGCATTGTTCAGGGAGATCACCCGCAGGGTATCTTCAACCCTGTCCGACTGATCGAGCGTCTGGGCGACGCTGAGGGCGCGCGAGACGGCAAGCTCATCACCGCGCACGACGATGGAATTGCCTGTCGGTGCCGCAACAACCGTGAAGTTCGACGAGAAGCTGTCTTCGCCGCCGCGCTGATTGAGCGTAGTCAGTATGGTCTGGAGTTCAGCTGCTGGAACATTCTTGAGTGCGAGGGTTTCCGTGCGGGTCTGGTCGCGGTCGAGGTCGGCGACCAGGCTCAGAATGCGCGGCAGGTTGGAGGCATAATCGACGACCACGAGTGTGTTCGACTTTGCGTTCGCGACAACCATACCTTGCGCATCGATCAGCGGCTTGACCATCTGCGCCGCTTCCAGGGCCCGGAAATTGTCGAGCTTCACAATTTCAGTCACAAAGCTGTTGCCGCCCGTGCTTCGAAGGCTCGATTCGCTGATGCCGGAGTTCTCCGGAATAATTCTGTAGGTGTCCTTGCCCGACGGAATAGCAACGAAGCCATGGACGCGTAGGGTGGACAGGAAGACTTCAAAGACGCCTTCCCGGGTGAACGGGACAGAGGAGTTCACCGTAACGCGCTTCGTGCGCGCGTCGGGGTGGACGACAAAGGTATATCCCGTCACGACGGATACATCCGCAATCAGCGATGACATTTCCACATCATCAAAGTTCAGGACGTGGCGCGAAGTAGCGTCGCGGGTTTCATTCGCGTAGCCGAAGGCAGGTAGTGCGCTGGTGGCAAACAAGGCGGCCATCAGGCCGGTGCGAAGTGACATTCTAGTCTCCCCTGGGGATGCTAAGAGATATGGACTGAAGGGCCCCGCCGCGCTCGACGGTGAGATCCAACGCATTGGCGCTGGCGAGTTGTGCGAGCAGGCCGGGGGTATCGGCGCTTCCAACCCTGCTGCCGGCGATTTCGACGATGACGTCGCCGGACTTGAGGCCGAGAGCGGCCAGATCGGCTTCATCGCCGCGGCTCTGGATACGATAGCCCGTCAGGGTCCCGTTGGACTGGACGGGTTGGAAATCCACCTTTGCCAACAGGCTTTGCGTTTGGCCGATCGCCGGCGGTGCTGACACGCTCTGCCGGGGCTGGGTTGCGGTGCGGGGTTCCTCGCCAGGAAGCCGCAATACCGAAAGGCCTGAAGCGCTGCTGTCCATCATCAGCGTTTCGAGCGCGCCGCCTTTCATGATCAGGACACGGTCAGGCAGGATCCGGTCGAGCGTTACGCCGTCGATGATCATGTCGCCCATGCGATAGGTGAGGGCAGACTGATCCGGGGTCTGGATGATGGCGATGGGGGAATTGGCCATTTGGTCCGATTGCAAAGCGTCGGGAATTGCCCGAACGCCTTTCAGCCGGAGGTTAAGACTGGTTTCAGGTGCGTTCGGTATGACGGGGGAGCTGGCGATAGCGGTCCCGAAATGGTTGGCCCGGGTGAGGCTCATGGGATCTACCTGAGTGGACGGCGCGGCTGCTGAGGGGGAGGCGCCGCCAGAAGCGAAGATGACCGGCTTACTCACTGCGCCGGCGGGGTCCACCAGCAACCAGAGCAGCCGCGCGACCAGGAAGCCAGCTGCCAGCGCCATGAGCACGGCCAGAACGCGGCGCGCGACCGGCATGCCATCCGTGAGAATAGAGAGGATGCCTTTCTGCATTACCATTCTCCCGCAAACTGGTTAGCGCCTGCCCGAAGTTCCCAAGCCTGGATTGCTGTCGGTTTCACAGGCATATAAACGTGTCAATTGCAGCCTGGCAGGAGAGGAAGGCGCCTGCGGCTTTCCCGCCAGCTTTACCAGTACGATCATCCGGGCAGCGACGATAGAGGGGCAGTGATGCGGATCCTCAAACTTCTGGAAACGACTGAAATCCGCCCGTTTTAAACGCATTAGCTGGTCGTCTCATGGCCTCGGAGCCTACGGACCCTTCCTGTCTGGCGTGGCATAGTATTGTCGCTCTAATACGACTGAAACAGGACACTTTCGTGCCGGTTACGTAAAATTATTGTGACACCCGGGCCCTTACAGCCGGGCTCTTCTTGAGTTGGGTCATTTCGAGTTGGTCCATGTTGCCTCAGTAGGCTGACTAATCGCCAGGGGAGGTAGTTGTCGCATTTCCGAAACAAATCTTTGAACCAGCTGTCATGCGTCAGCGTTAACTGGTCCTCAGTCATCCTTGGCTGGCTGTCCATTGACTTTCATGAGGGGTTCCCATGCTACTTCGTTCGTCCATCAGCGCGCTTGCGCTGACCCTTGTTGTTGCCTGTTCCTCAGGTAGCGAAATTGCATCTCCCGGCGCCACCTCCGGCGGCACGCCTCCAGGCGGCGGCGGTGGTGGCGGCGGAGGCGGCGGAGCCGGAACAGCTTCCTGCCCGGCCGGCTTCACGGCAGGCGCATCTGTCGCCGGACTGACGACATGTAACCTTTCGGGCACCTACCTCACAAACCTGACCCTTCGGAAAGTGGCCGGCGTAGCATATGCCGTCAACGGCCGGGTGGACATCGGCGTCGATACCGGCGCTGACGGCGCGCGCGCCGGCGGCTCGGTCGCCAGCCTCACAATCGAACCGGGCGTGACTGTTTTCGGCCGCAGCGGCGCCGACTATATTGTTGTCAACCGGGGTTCCCAGATCAACGCCAATGGCACTGCGGCGGAACCAATTATTCTGACCAGCGCCAACGATCTCATTCGCCGCGCTGACACAGACCCTTCGAACGATGATGGCGGCAACGCGATCGGCGAATGGGGCGGTCTTGTGGTGCTTGGCCAGGCACCGATCAACCGCTGCCGCGATGCGGCGACGCCGGGCACCGCGCAGTGCGAAAATCTTGTCGAAGGCGTCAGCAACCCTGACGCAGTCTATGGCGGCGCCGATGCGTCGGACAGCAGCGGCACGCTGCGCTACGTCTCGATGCGCTTCTCCGGTTTCGAAATTGCGCCCGGCAACGAGCTCAACGGCATTACCCTCGCCGGTGTGGGTTCCGGCACGACGGTCGAGTATGTGCAGGTCCACAACAGCTCGGATGACGGCATGGAATGGTTCGGCGGCACAGTGAATGGCCGCTACCTCGTTCTCACCGGCAATGATGATGACTCGCTCGACACCGATAACGGCTATTCGGGCTCCAATCAGTTCGTGGTGGTCAAGCAGCGCGAGTCGGGCGGTGACAATATCGTTGAAGCGTCGAGCCGCGCTGCCGGCGCCACACCGCCTTCCAATGCAAAGTTTGCGAACTTCACCTTCGTCGGTAACCGCACCAACGCCTTCCGTCTCAACACCGGCACGATCGGGACCTATGTCAACGGCGTGGTAAACTATGGCAAACAGTGCCTCCGCTGGGAGCCGACCGCCGGTAACGGTACCGCCGGCTATCAGGCCGGTGCAGACCCGGCCTTTGCGTCGGTTCTGTTTGACTGCACCCTTGGTCTTGCAACATCAAACTCCGACACGGCGGCCGCGACCGCCTCTGTCGCCGCCGATGGCAATAACCGGATCGGCACGGACAGCCTTTCGGCCGAATTCTTCCCCGGTCCGAACGAGCAGGCCGTGACCCCGTTCAATCCGACGACGCTCAGCCCTTTCTTCCAGAACGCTCAGTATATCGGCGCCTTCAGCCCGTCAGAAACCGAGACGGCGAACTGGGCAAGAGGCTGGACGATTGGCCTCTTCCAGCCGACAGCCTGCCCTTCGGGCACCATCGACCCGGGTATCACCGTGGCCGGTCAGCGCCTCTGCCGAGTGTCCGGCACGATCACAACTGACCTGCGCCTGACGCGCGGCAACATCTACGAAGTCGGCGGCCGCCTCAATGTCGGCGTCGATGTCGGTGCGGACGGAACGGCCCCGGGCGGCGATCCGGCCACCCTGACGATCGAGTCGGGCGTGACGGTCTTCGGCCGGAGCGGCGCCGACTACATCCTCGTCAATCGCGGTTCGCAGATTTTTGTCAACGGAACCCGTCAGAACCCGGTCATCATGACATCCCAGGCGGATGTGACGAACACCCAGGCGAACCCGGATACGGCGATTGGAGAGTGGGGCGGTCTGGTGATCCTCGGCCGCGCGCCGATCAACCGTTGCCGTGACGCGGCAACCCCCGGAACAGTCGCTTGTAACAACCTGGTGGAAGGCGTCAGCAATCCGGACGCTGTCTATGGCGGCGCATTGCCTGGCGATAGCAGCGGCTCGATCCAGTACCTTCAGGTCAAGTATCCCGGCTTCGAGATTGCCCCGGGCAACGAACTCAACGGGATCACGCTGGCCGGCGTCGGCTCGGGCACGACCTTTGAGTATGTTCAGGTCCATAACAGCTCGGATGATGGCATCGAGTGGTTTGGTGGCACGGTGAACGGCCGATACCTGATTGTGACCGGCGCGGATGACGACTCTCTTGACACCGACAACGGTTATTCGGGCGCCAATCAATTCGTGATAGCGGTTCAGCGAGCAGGGGGCGGTGACAATATCGTCGAAGCGTCCAGCCGCGCAGCCGGCGCAACCCCGCCTTCCGATGCGAAGTTCTCGAACTTCACCTTCGTGGGCGACCGCACCAACGCCTTCCGCCTGAACACCGGTACCATCGGCACCTACGTCAATGGTGTCGTCAGCTATGGCAAGCAGTGCATGCGCTGGGAGTCCTCCGCCGGTAACGGAACAGCCGGGTATCAGGCAGGTGCAGATCCGGCCTTCAATTCGGTCCTGTTTGACTGTGTGCTTGGCCTGGCGACGTCGAACTCTGACGCCTCCGCGCCTGCGGCAGCTGTTGCCGCCGGCACCAACAACTCGACCACGATTGCAGACACGCTGACCTCGGTCTTCCTCAACGGGGCCGCTGAGACTGCGGTGACGCCGTTCAACCCGACGGGCCTCTCCTCGTTCCTGCGGAACGTCACTTACATCGGTGCCGTTCAGAACGCTCAGGACACCTGGTGGCAGGGCTGGTCGTGCGGCCTTGAGGCCAGCGATCCCTGCTGAGGAAAACCTCGCGCCGGAGCTTTTCAACAGGCTCCGGCGCATCTTCCGTCTGCGCTGCTTCCTTTTACTTTCTAGAGGTTTTTCACAAAATGACCCTCCGCCGTTTTTCTTACCCGCTCCTGCTGTCGACGGCCCTCGTCTTCAGTGCCCCTCTGGCCTTCGGCCAGGAAGCAGACAGCGTCCCGAACGAAACCGCCAATCAGACCGCTGAAGAGCCGCCGGTTGAAGAAGTCCCTCCGGAGCCAGAGGCGGATCGCACCCTTGAAGCGGTTGTCGTCCGCGGCGAGTTCATTCCCGAGCCTCAGCGCGCGACCTCACAGGTTGCCAGTTTCCTGTCTTCTGACGATCTTGTCCGTCAGGGCGACTCCAACGCCGCTTTGGCCCTGACCCGCCTCAGCGGCCTCAGCGTGGTGGGCGGAAAGTTCGCCTTCGTGCGGGGTCTGGGCGACCGTTATTCCGCCGCTACCCTGAATGGCTCCCCGCTCCCGAGCCCGGAGCCCCTGCGCCGGACCGTGCCCCTCGATCTGTTCCCGTCCAGCGTCCTCGAAGGCGCGGCGGTCCAGAAGACCTATTCGGCAAACCTTCTAGGCGAGTTTGGCGGCGGGCTTATCAATCTTGAGACTTTGCGCCGCCCGCGCGAATCGTTCTTCACCGCAAAGTATGGCATCGCCGCGAACGATGCGACCACGGGTAAGACAGGGATTTTTGTTCGCGGGTCCGACACCGACTGGTCGGGTTATGATGATGGTCTCCGCAATATTCCTGGTCCGCTTCAGGCTCTGCTTTCGTCCGGAACCAGTCTGAGTGGCCAGACCCCGGCGCAAATTGAGGCGGTTGGCGAAAGCCTCGTGAACTCACCAGTCTCCGTCATTCAGAGCGGCGAACTTGGTCCGGACCAGTCTGCATCCCTGGAGGGCGGCCTCCGGTTCGACCGCGGCGAGTTCGATTTCGGCCTCACGGGCGTGCTCGCCTTTGACACCGCCTGGACGACCAAGGAAGCCATCCGCCAGCAGGTCGACGGCGGCTTGATCGGCAATGACTTAACGACCTTCTCCACGTCCCTTGATACAACTGTCAGCGGACTAGCGTCTGCATCGGTCGGCCGGGGCAATCATGACGTCCAGGCAACACTGTTCTACGTCCATACTGGATCGAGTGAAGCGCAGATCAGCACCGGGACCGATTTCAACGCGCCTGGCAACACGGGTGAAGTGTTCGACGAATCGACCGGCTTTTATGAACGTGAGCTGACCTTCCTCCAGCTGCGGGGCGATCACGAGTTCGGCGATATTGAACTCACGTGGCGCGGCGCAACTGCACTTTCGACGCGCGATGCGCCTTACGAGCGTTCGCTTCGCCGTCTTGTGGACGAGACAGGGACACCCCTTTACTCAGTTGCCAACAATTACGGTATCCGCTTCTCCGAGCTTGAGGATACGATTAACAGCTTCGGCGCTGACGCGGCTTACCGCCTGTCGATCGGCGGGTCTCGTGAAGCCGTCCTCTCGGCTGGCTTTGACACATCGGCGACTGAGCGCACCTATGACTTCCTGGGCCTGCGTTTTGTTGGCGGGAATGCCCTGCCGGATGACGTGCAGGTTGCCCGTCCGGACTTCCTGTTCTCGCCGGATAACATCTCGCCGGATCGGTTTATCCTTCAGGAAATCATCACGCCCAACGACTCCTATGCCGCTGAACTGGACGTAAACGCTTTCTACGTCCAGGCGGATATCGACCTGATCGACTATGTCAAAGGCACGTTTGGCGTGCGCCTTGAAGACGCTGAACAGGCCGTCCGTACGTTCGACCGGTTCGGCAACCCCGGCGCCGGTGACGTTAACCTGAGCAATGAATACGTCCTCCCCGCAGCGACACTGACCTGGAACTTTGCCGACGACCTGCAACTTCGCGCGGGTTATTCCAAGACGATCGCCCGTCCGCAGTTCCGCGAACTGGCTCTGTCTGCATTCCTAGATCCTGAAACAGACCGGGTTTATCGCGGAAACAGCGGACTGGTCGACACGGAGCTGCAGAACTTTGACGCGCGTCTCGAATACTATATGGGCCGCAACCAGTTCATAACCGTTGCCGGTTTCTTCAAGGACATCACAAACCCGATCGAAGAAGTTCAGTATTCCACCGCTTCATTCGTGTTCGAGACCACCTTCATCAACTCTCCCAAGGCCGAGCTTTACGGCCTTGAACTTGAGTACCGTACCCGTTTCGAAATGCCGCTTCCGGGGGCATTCTTTGATGCGCGTGAATGGCTGTTCTCGACCAACTATACCTACACCTCGTCTGAAGTTCAGGCAGCGGAAGGACAGCTGATCTTCGATCCCGTTTTGCGTACGCCGCGCGACGCGGCGCTGTTCGGCCTTGATGGCTCTGAGCTCCAGGGCACACCGGAAAACATCGTGAACCTGCAGTTCGGATGGGAAAGCGATGTCGACCAGCTGACACTCCTTGTCGGTTTCGTGGATGACCGCATCCTGCAGCGCGGTTTCGGAGAGGGCAGTTTTGCTCTGCCGAACGTCGTTGAGGAACCCGGTACACAGGTGGACCTCGTCTATCGCCGCAATTTCAACATCGGCGGCCGGGACCTCGAGTTTGGTCTGAGTGGGCGTAACCTGCTGGATGAGCAGCACATCGAGTATCAGGAGACTGAAGAGCTCGGCCGCACGAACTTCAATACCTATGACCGGGGCCGCTCGGTTTCGGCGAGCATCTCGGCGAAGTTCTGATCAGAACAGGCAATGCCCCGGGCCAGCAGGCCCGGGGCATTTTTTCTGCGCCGTCTGCAGCCAGTAAATTCAGCTGATCGCAGTTCGACACAGTCCTTCTGCCGGACGCCCTACGTTTCCAGAAGATCGGCGGCCGGCTTTTTGCAAGCACGCGCACATACTGGTCCGGAGTCGCCCAATGAAGAAAGCCCGCTCAGTCTTCGCGGTAGCGGCGGTTGCCGGCCTCGCTGCTTGCGGGAACAAGCCGTTGCCTGTGCCCCAGGCTCCAATGGCGAACGCGGCGGAGTATGCCTGCGGGGACATTCAGGTGCAGATCGGCATGGCGGGGGACGCGGCGGTGCGACGCGTGGAGGGGGCGGACTACATCCTGAGCGTTGTAGAGGCGCCGACCGGCGCGAAATACGTCGCCGACGATTTCATGCCCGTAACAGGCTTCTGGAGCAAGGGCAACGAGGGCGTGCTGACCCTCGCCGGCGTGGACTATCCGGAGTGCACGCAGACCGGCGGAGAAGGCGCGCCACCTGTCGAGGCGCCGGCGAACTGGACGGCGTGCGGGCAGGAGCCCGGCTGGATGCTGACGGTCGCCGGGGGCATGGCGGATTTCGTTTATGACTACGGCGCGCAGGGCTACTCCGCGCTGCTGCCGGAGCCCCGCGCCATCGAGGGCGGGATCGGGTATTTCGAAGGCCCGGGCGGATTGGCGATCACGTCGATCGCCAAGGTTTGCGCCAATTCCGCGACCGGTGTTCCGTACCCGGACACGGTGACGGTGGCATTCAGCGACGAGGTGTACCAAGGCTGCGGCGGCGATCCGCTGGCGCTGCTGGTGGGCGCGGACTGGGTGGTCGAGGATATCAATTCCGGCGGCGTGGTCGAAGGTTCCCGCGTCAGCCTGGCATTTGACGCGGCCGGGGGACTTATCGACGGGCGTTCAGGCTGCAATGCCTTTGGCGCAGACTATTCCGTAGGCGGAGAGGGTATCGGGTTCGGCTCGGTGATGTCGACGGAAACCGCGTGCATGGAATCACTTATGATGCAGGAGCGGCGGTTCTACGATGCGCTGGCGCTGATCAATGCTTACACGATCGACGAGAGCGGGGCGCTGGTGATGACCGGCGCCGAAGACGCGCGGATCGTCGCGCGGCGTTAGGTGGACCGGCCGCGGTGCAGGCTGCGGCGGAGGAAGGTTTCCAGCTTCAGCACAGGGTTGGTCTCGGCTTTGCGCAGGTCCGCGGTGGCGGCAAGATCGGCCTGTGTCGCGTCGCCGCTGGCATAGCCGATGATCTGGTCGGCGCGGCCTTCGAGTGATTCCGTAAGCAGGCGGATCTGGTCGGCGGCGCGGTTCATGTCGGCCTCAGTACCCGGGATGCGCGAGCCGGCATCCATCACTGAGGCCTGCAGGCGGATGGTGCGCAGCGGCACCAGCAGTTCGGAGGTGACCGAGCGCAGGAAGCGGGTCTGTGCGTTGCTGGCCTCGTCGGCTTCCTGGCGGGCGTCTTCGATGCGGGTCACGTCGGTGAAGATTTCCACCGCGCCGATGCTCGCGACTTCGTAGTTGGCGGTCTGCCAGTAGCGGTCGTAGGAATGGACGCCGCCGCCAAGGGCTTCTATATTGCGCAGGTCGGGCTGCACCTGGGTATAGAGTTCGTTATCGAAGTCGACCTTTCTGTCCGTGGGCAGAACGGAAAATGCCTGGCCGGAGCCATCGAGCGCGACTTCAAGGATCTCGCGCAGCTGGGTGGCTTCCTCGACCGATTTGACTTCCTTCAGATACAGTGTGCAGGCCGCGCGGGCGCCGGAATAGATCGTGAAGCGCTGGATGAAGGCGCATGGCATCCGGCTGAAGCGACTTGGCGAGGCGCGTTATGACGATGCTCCGGTGGTCGATTATGTGAAAAAGGGGCCGGGCCGCCACTGGCGGTGCAGGCGTTCAGGTCCGTCGCCGAGGCGAGGCGGCTACGGAAACTGATCGCAGCAAAGCCTTCGGACAGGGCCGTGCTGACCGAGGCGTCGATGACAGTCAACGACTGGCTGGTACGTCTGGACTTGCCGAAACTCGACCTCGCGATGCACCGGATCCTGCCGGCGCAGGGCTATGGCTATGCCAAGGAAATGACGATCGGCCAGACGGTGCAGTGGCTCGATTTCGACATTCTGATTTCGGGCGTGCTGAGCGACATGCACATGCCGGTGGAAGGCTGGAGCGGGTTCTGGAACCGGTTTTCGGCGCGTTTCGACATCAGGCTGGAAGCGCGCATCGAGCATGGCGAGCGGCGCGATAACAGCGTGATTCTCATGTCCGGCGATGGGCGCGAGCGGTTTGATGCGTTGATCTCGACCATCCCGATAGACGAGTTTGCAAAGCTGACGCAGTTACTGCCGGCGGAAAAAGCCGTCCTGCTAGGTGTGGAGTAGCAAAACTACACGACGACGCTGGTGGCCTCGAAGAACTGGTTCAAGGGCGCGCAAGTGCAAGGCTTTTCGCGCGCCTGCAGGGACCGTTCCCTGCGCGGAGCCATGCTGGGCGCGAGGCGCGAGGGTGCGGTGATGGAGGACGGCGCGCATCTCTATGTGACCGGGCAGTTCTCGAACGGCCTGACGCCGCCGGAACTGCGCGAAATCCTTATGGCCGACCTGCAGCGCATGGGCGTGCAGGCGGACACGCTGATCTGTGCGCAGACCTGGAAGCATTTCCCTCAGTACCGGGCGGACGCCGTGGCGGACGGATTGTTCACCGCGATGCGCGAGGCGCAGGGCGGCCAGCGGACCTGGTTCAGCGGGGCGACGTTCTCGCACGAGCTGGTCTCATCTGTGGTCGAGCGCTCCCGCCAGTCCGTGCAGGACCTGGCGAGACTGCCGAGCTGACCTTTCGTTACATCGGTTCCGACCGGTAGGGTGCGAGGTCCGGGAAGACCGGATCGCGCTTTTCGGCGCGGGCGGCGAAGGCTTCGGCCATGTGGGTGGGCGGGAACATCGCAGCGTTCCAGATGCCGATATAATCCAGCGTGTCGGCGGTTGTGTGGTCGCGGCCGTAGTTGATCAGGACTTTTGAGCCGGTGACGGCGACCGGGTTCTTCGTGGCGATTTCGCGGGCGGTGGCCATCACGCCGGCGATCAGGTCTTCGTGCGTGTCGTAGATGTCGTTGACGAGGCCGATTTCCTTGGCTTTCGCGGCGTCGATGCGCCGGCCCGTGTAGGCCATCTCCTTGACCCAGCCTTCCGGAATGTAGCGCTGCAGGCGCGGGAAGGTGCCGACATCGGCGGTCATCGCGATGTTAATTTCCATGATGCAGAAGAAGGTGTCCTTCGTGCACCAGCGGATGTCGCCGGCGGTGATCATGTCGATGGCGCCGCCGATGACGCCGCCATGGCAGGCGAAGAGGACCGGGATGCGGGCTTCTTCCATGCAGTTGAAGGAGGCCTGGATGGCTTTCACGTTAGTGCGGAAGGCTTCGGCGGCGACGTAGCGGTCCTGCGGCCCGGTGGGACGCGGGCCGGTGAAGACGGCCGTATCCATGCCGGCGGAGAAGTGCCTGCCGGTGGAGGAGATGACGATGACGCGGGCGAGGGCGTTCTGGTCGATGGTGCGCACGATCTCCGGAAGTTCGTTCCAGAAGGCCTTGTTCATTGTGTTCATCGCTTCGGGACGCGACATCTGGATGTGGGCGACCTTGTCCTCGATGGTCACCTTGAAGGCTTCATAGGATTTCTTGAGCATGGTGGTTCCTCCGTTCGGGGAGCAGTGTAGCAGGCTGGCATTTGGCGGCGAGGGGTGACGGTGGGGGAAGGGGCCCTGTCTGCGAATGGAAATGGGGGAGCGGTTGCCCGCTGCCCCGCGTCGTCCGGCCGGTCACCCGGGGGAGGAGCGCGCCAGCCGTTGGGCGGGCCGGTGCAGTTCGGCGCGAGCACTTTGTCGACGACG